>Ga0116172_10000388_pt1 | contig 45933 bp, 31 predicted proteins | sample AD_UKC083_MetaG_FD_89799 | JGI IMG/M metagenome (GOLD analysis project Ga0116172, IMG submission 89799) | Active sludge microbial communities of municipal wastewater-treating anaerobic digesters from USA - AD_UKC083_MetaG | ecosystem: Engineered > Bioreactor > Anaerobic > Digestate | place: USA... | reverse complement strand
GTCGTCGATAGACGTGAATTCGGTGCTAGTCGCCATTGTTTTTTGTCGTGTCCCTGTTTCGCAAAACGAATTGTCACGAGGGTACACGCAAACTGGACATTTCCCAGCTAGAAGCGACAACTAAGTGATCTCAGGATTGCCTCTCGTAGCTCTCTGCCAAGCGGGCATCTCAGCCTCCTTAACCATCGCCACAGCCAGTGGGGGTGACAGCTCCAGACCGTAGGGCACACACCACCAAGTCTGCGGCAAGGAATGGGACCCGGACTTGATGCTTGGAATCCTCGTGGTGACCTCATTGCCGGCGATCATGATTCCACGTGGGGTAACTCGCCGCACAGTTGCACGGTCCAAAGGAGGCAGGCCATACGCGCCATCCGTATCGATCACCGTAAGCAACCAGCCAACACAGGTTGACTGCCTGGCGCCTTTTAGGATTGTGGCGTCCAGCGGTGCGGAAGCAGATCCTCGATCTTGCTGTTCCTTTGTGTTGGCAGCCGGGTGAGGATGTCCTTCATGTAGGCATACGGGTCATGCCCATTGATCTTGGCGGATTGGATCAGGCTCATCACGGCGGCTGCACGCTGACCGGCGCGCAGTGACCCTGCAAAGAGCCAGTTGCCTCTTCCCAATGCGACCGGGCGGATCTGGTTTTCGCACCAATTGTTGTCTATGGGCACCTGACCGTCATACAGGTAGTGCGTCAGTGCCACCCAGCGTTTAAGACTGTAATCGAGTGCTTTTGCGGTTGCCGAGCCGTCGGGTACCTTACTTCGCTGCAATAACAGCCACTTGTGCAGTGCATCGGCTACCGGTTTGGCCTTTTCATGTCGAATTTTCTTGCGTTCTTCGGCGTTGAGTGCCTTTATGTCGCGCTCCACGTCATACAGTAGCTCAAAGAATTTAAGCCCCTCAGCAGCAATCAGGCTGCTGTGATTGGCATGCAGTTCGAACAGCTTTCTGCGTGCATGGGCCATGCAGCCGGACTCTTTGACACCCTTGGTAAAGAGCGCCTTGTAGGCAACATAGTCATCGCAAACCAGTGTTCCGCTCCAGCCGCTGTTCTCATTGGATTTGCCCAGGAACGCTCTGGCATGTTCGCCGGCACGGGACTCACAGAAGTCGTACACCACCGCACGGGTAGTCTCGAATACTCCCGGTGCATATGCCCAGAGGTAGGCACGATGTGTCTTCTTGTTGCCCGGCTTGAGCATAGGGATAGGTGTTTCATCCGCATGCAAGATCGAGTGGCTCAGTACCGACGCCTTCAATGCATCCACCAGAGGCTGTAACTGCACACCGCACATGCCAACCCACGCACCCAGTGTGGAGCGCGGTATCTCCAGGCCCGCACGTCCAAAGATCTTCTCCTGCCGGTAAAGGGGTAAATGATCCGCATACTTGGCCACCAACACCTGGGCCAACAATCCGGCTGTGGGGATCCCCTTATCAATGACTTGCGCAGGAACCGGCGCCTGGGTCAGCGTTTCACAACCGGCACAGACCCATTTGCCACGAACATGGCGCTCGACCGTGAACACGCCAGGCGTGTAGTCCAACTTCTGAGAAACATCTTCACCTATTCGTTTGAGTTGGCAGCCACATTTGCAGGTGGTGGAATCGGGTTCGTGATGGACATCGACATGCGGCAGGTCGGCTGGCAGCGCAACACGTTTGGGCTTCTTGGGCGGCTCGGTGTCAGTCTTGGGTGGTGGTGTGAGGTTCTGGAGTTCTTGCTCAATGGCGGCAAGATCCTCGTCAAAGGCTTCTTCGAGCAGGCTGACCTGCGTGCTGTCGAGTTGCTCACGGCTGCGGCCAAACTGGTGGCGCTTGAGCACAGCCATCTCGTGCGTGAGCTGATCGATCTTGGTCTGGCGGTACAACAGTTCCCGGTCGTTGCTGGCGATTTGCTGGTCTTGCTGTGCAACTTTGGTCATCAGGCCCGACAGCAATTCGCGCAATTCCTGTGCGCTCAATTGGTCCAGTGAGTCCGGGATAAAAACCATGGCGCGTAGTGTTGCAAATACTGCACGACATCACCATTGGTGCATGCACCAATGGACCTGCCATACGCCCACTCACACTACCGTGATGATGCCGTTATTGCCCAGGCGCTGCCAGGGCAGACCCAGCACCAAGGCTTGTAATTGTTCCATGCTGAGTTGCTGATGCCGGTTCGATGTTGTCGTTGCTGGCCAGACAAACTTGCCTTCGTTGAGTCGTCGAGCCGCCAACCAGATGCCAATGCCGTCATGCACTAGAACCTTCACGCGATTGACTCTGCGGTTTGCAAACAGATAGGCGTGGTGAGGGTGCGCCGCGCCGAACACCTGCACGACCCGCCCCAATGCAGTGTCTGTTCCGGCACGCATATCCAGTGGCTGTACCGCCAGCCAGGCGCAGTCGATGCGAATCACTTCAGAACGCTGGCCGACCAAGAGGCAAATTCACTGGCCGCAGACATGGGCCAGGTGACGGTCATGGCCAGGCTGCCCTTGCGCACCTCCACCTTGATCTCACGCTCTACAGGTTCAGTCGTTTGAGCGGGCAGAGGCACCGCTATGAATGCTGGCACAGTCCGGTCTGTCATATCCAGGGCAGTAGAGCCCGTGCTTGAGCTGGCTTGGGACGAATCTTTGAGCCAGCGGTGCAACACGTTGGCGTTCATGCCATGTGAGCTAGCAATGGCCGCTATGGATGCGCCCGGCGCTTTGCAAGCAGCCAGCAATTCGGCCTTGGTTTCAGCAGAGTAAGTGCGCTTGGTACGTCGCACTGCGTACCTTGGTGTGTCTGAGTCATTGAGCATTGCGTCCACAATCATTTGTTGTGGACACAATGTTGCACGGTCACTGGTCAGTCAACAAGGTGACTTCGCTGGCCGCTTACCGAACTTCGCATGCGGGACGCGGCTGCTCTGGCACATGTTTCGTGTGGCGCATTCAGTCGCTTTTTTCGGCGGGAGACCGGAAAGACCTATACCGACTATGTCAATGACGTTCGCTGTGCGCAGGCCTGCGCCATGTTGAGCGAATCTGCGCTGCCGGTGTCAACGATTGCTACCGATTGCGGGTTCGGCACCAATTCCCACTTCAACCGGCAGTTCCTGTCCAGGTTGGGTGTCACACCCCGCGCATATCGAAGAAGCGTGTAGCAATGCCGCATTGAGCCGGATGACAAGAAGAACGCCAGTCGTCAGCGTCGACACAGAAATTTTCTCGCACGGCACCACCATAAGGCCCCGCCCTGTTGAGTTGGACTTGGGATAGCCACAGCGGCTAATGGGAGTTGAACCTGGCACGACTCCTTATGGTGGCAACAGGTCACGTTCCGACTCCAAGCGGAAGAACACGCCAGATTTCAGATCGCAATTGTTCAATATTGATCGGCTTCGCCACATACCCATCAGCACCTGCGCGTTTGAACCTTCCGGCGTCTCCTGGTTCAACATGTGCCGTCGCCATAATGATGGGAATACGCCCGCCCGTAACTGCTTCTTTGGAACGGATCATTGAAACCGCTTCCAGCCCATCCATGACGGGCATCATTGCGTCCATGAGAACCACGTCAAACTTGAGCTTCTCCAGGCACTTCAATGCTTTGGCACCATCGCCGACAACAACGCCAGTGTGACCCAGGGACGTCAGCATTTCAACGATCAATCGTTGATTGATGATGTTGTCCTCTGCAACCAATAGTTTGAGTTTTTCGGGTAAAGACATCAGTTAAACCTCGTTGGGCATAGTTGTTCGGTCACCAAAAGTTTGCAGCCCTTCTCCCTCAACAGTCGGACTATTGGAGTGCTGAACGGTAGGCGCCACAACCGATCAGATGGTCGTCATCAATTTTGAGGACAAAAGAAGACTTCCCTCTGACATCACCGGTCACCATGTTTTGGATGTTGTACTCTACCCATCCACCACCTTTTTCGGCACGGTCCCAGGCGTCTTCAATCAATTGCTCAGCATCCACTCCCGGTGTATCTCCGACATATTGCCCTTCCCGCGATGAATCAGCACCCAAGACGACATAGTTTCCTTGGCGATCAAGCACGAATATGTAGAGGTCGCGGTCCAGGAATTCTCCTGCCGGGTCATGAAAGTCCTTAAATGCCTGATGCGTACCAACCGCATTCAAATGGGAATACGCTCTTTCAACCATCTTCATGGCCTCATCAGCGGTTCCCTGACGCAACTGAATGTAACTTACAGCCTCCTCAAGTTGCCGTGATCGTTGCATCAGGCGAGCGGAACGGTGCGATGTGCGTTCCACCAAAGCCGAGTTTTCAATGGTAACTCTATCCAAATCGCCGACCGCTTGTACGACTTCCTGCAACGCAATGCTTTGTTTCGCGCTTCCATCTGCCATGCTGTCCACGTTCATGGCGACCTCGCGGATTCCGCTGACCAGGCTAGTCATGAGTTCACCAGTCTTCTGAATCTCTTCCACCGTGCGGGTGACCTGGGTGGATGAAGCGACAATGAGGGTACGTACTTCAGCCGCTGCCTTTTGACTTCTGCCTGCAAGGCTACGAACCTCACTGGCAACCACAGCAAATCCACGACCCTGCTCTCCAGCACGTGCGGCCTCTACTGCCGCGTTCAACGCCAGGATATTGGTCTGAAAGGCAATGCTGTCAATTGTTCCGATGATTTCCGACATCCTGGCTGAAGTAGTTTGCAGTGTTGCGACTCCTTTGACAGTGTCATCCATGAGGCTACTAGCGAGCTCGGCTTCTTGATGAATACTTCTAGTCATCATGCTCACTTCTTGCGCCGACTCAGAATTTCTGGAGACAGTGTCACTCACCGTACCCACATTGGCTGCTGCCTCTTCAAGGCTCACGGCTTGCGCCTGTGTGCGATTGGATAGGGCCTGCCCATCTTCAACTAACAGTCCCCCAACATGGGTGACCATTGCAGAGGCGCTTCGAACATCGGCAACCATTTCAGAAATGCGATTCAGCATAGTCTCAAACTCGCGTCCGATTTCGGACATTTCGTCACTCCCGTGCGTGATGACCGTAGCTGCAAGGTTGCCTTGTGTACCAAGCGTCATGACTATGTGCAGTGCGCGGATACTGAGCAAGGTTCCAATGCTGAAACACACCAGTGCATAAGCCATGAAGAGGGTCCCAATCGCGGCAATACCGAAATTGACGGTTAGCAATAGCCCTGCATGTTCCTTTCTTTGTTCCAACAGCGCAATCAGCCGGTCGGAAACGACCTTTTGAAACGCACGATCCGCCTCGATGGCTTGGGTGCCAAGTGCAAAGAACGAGGCCGAATCTCCTTTGGGAACGCCGTTACCAAATGCCTTATTGACCTCTGCTGTAAACGCGTTGGAAGCCAAAACAGCGGCATCCCACTCCACTGGGGAAGACTCGCCTGCACGCTTAAGCGCATCCAGTTTCTCTTGGATCACGCGCGTCTGGCCATCCAGTTGCTTAGATAGTGCGAGCAAGGACACACCCTGCAATTGGGTTGCGTCTGCCCTTGACAACAGGCCTGCACCCGCACCGCGCATGACCCCGGCAATTTCAATCCATGGAATGAATCGCTCAACGACGATGTCCATTAGGAAGAAAGTCTTGCCCTCGGGATCCAGCAGCAGGCCAGACTTCTCACCTAACAGGGAGGCAAACGACCTGAGGTTTGCGATCTGATCGGTGTGCTCAGCGAATGCCTTTTCGCGATCTGTGGTTGGATTGTCCACCATCAGGGACCGAATCGCGGGCTTGATAACGGACCATTGGTCGTCAAGGCGCCAAGCCGAAAATACTCGCACTTTTGAATCAAGGGCGCTTATGGCGGCTGAGATATTTGCACGTGTTTTCTCGCGATCGCTTGCGACTGCTAGATTGCCGGAAAGAATCTGATTGGTTTGCCCTCGATGCGTCTGCGTCTGAATGACCAGATCGATAACAGTTTCGAGCGCTCTTGCCCCTGCGGACGCATCGCGGGCCGATTGGTACTCGGCTTTCAGATGAAACATGAGAGCAGTTCCAACGACCACAATCGGTACTAGGGCAAAAATTGCCACTGCAAGCAGCTTTGTTGGCATTCTGAGCCGCTGTATCAATCGCACGCCGGGTCGCAATATTCTGCTGAATGGTCGTGAGTTGGTTGAATTGGACATGTGCAGATAGGGTCAAGATTGAAAACTTTGTACGAAAGCTTGAGTCAATGCAGTAGTGTCAGGGCGCATAGTCAAAAAATTTCTTATGGTCGAATCAACACGGATGAAGCAAATGTGCCCACCAATTTTCACAGACCTATTCGGCCAAAAAATTAACGGTCCGGTTGCGCCCGCCATCCTTGGCCTCGTACAGTGCTTTATCGGCCTGTCCCAACATCTGCTCGACATGTTTGGATTGCACAGACCAGGATGCCACGCCTGCGCTAATCGTCACCTGAATGACTTTGCCCTCGTTATTGATGTGAATTTGTTCAACGAGTCTACGTAGTCGCTCTGCCATACGAACACACTCCAGTGCTCCTACATTGGGGCAGATCATGAGAAACTCTTCACCACCCCAACGACAGACACTGTCCTCCTTGCGCGCCGTTGTTCGAAAACATTGGCTCAATTGCTGCAACACCAAATCCCCGGCTGCATGGCCGTGCGTATCGTTGATCAATTTGAAGTGGTCTATATCGATCATGATGACGCTCAGGAGATGCCCGTAACGCACACTGGCACTCCAGGCTTGGGACAAAACAGTCAAACCAGCCCTTCTATTGGCCAGTCCGGTCAAAGGATCACTCAATGCCGCTTCCTGCAACCGTCGATTGGTCAAGGCCAGCTCGGCGGCGGCAGTGGTCAATCGGGAATGGTCCCGCTCCCAGGCATCGCGAAGGCGAACATACCGCCATGCTGCCTTCAACCGAGCGCTCAGTGCTCTTAGATTGACTGGTTTCACCAGGTAATCATCGACTCCCGCATCAAAGGCCCGGTACAACTCGTTTTCTTCACTGACTGAGGTCAGCATCAATACATAGATGTTTTCGCCCCATGCGCTCGAACGCAAGGCCGTGCACAACTCCAGGCCATCCATCACCGGCATCAGCCAGTCAGAAATAACAACATGCGGTTGGTAATCCATTGCAACTGCAAGTGCCTCCTGACCATTCCTGGCTGTCATTACGGTGTAGCGGCACTCGTCTCTTAGCCACGCTTCCAACAAGTCACTTACTATGGGGTCGTCTTCGACAATCAGCACACGCAACCAGTCCAGATTGGTGGCCTGGTCTGGCCTCACCTGGATTTGAACCAATTTGGAAAATGGAGCGACTTGGTGGGACTGAATGGAGAGTTGGTGTCCGTAATCGTTCCAGTTGACGACTATCGTGTCAACACAGGTTTCGAATTCGGAAACGGCTATGCCCATCTGTCCTGACATGAGTACCAGTTTGGGCATGACGTAAGCCGACTCCTCTGTGGGGCTCACCAGAAAATCTGCCAATTGTTTTGCCAAATGCAGTACCCGTGACAATTGCCAAAGGCGTGAGCCTTCTATTAAGGGCGCATTGACGGGATCTTCATGGTTTAACACTGCGTCAACGAAAATTTCAGGTACGCCCCACTGCCCCAACAGCACCCCAGACATTTGAAGGTGATTGGTACGAAGCAACTGTTGCTCCGCACAAATCAATTCAACTCCGTCCAAGGACTTTTTCAAGATTTCCGAAAATTCAGTGGGATACGCCGTCGCCAGAGCCAGCAGCCCAACGCGTGACAGCAGTCCACAGGTAAACATCTCATCGCTCGCCCCTAAACGCAGCACCTTTCCTAGCTCTTGCGCGGCGACGGCCATCAGAAGTGAATGGCTCCAGAACCCGGAATAGTTAAATTCAGCACACTGACCACTGTTGTACTGATCAATCAAGGAAAAGCTCAATGCCAGATGCCGAACGGATTGCAAGCCCAGGCGGCCGACTGCGTCGCTTATTGCCAGAATCGCCCGCCCCGAAACGGCGGCCGCATTGGCTCTCTGCAATAAGCGCCCGGTTAATGAAGGATCAGTCTGCACCAGGGCGGCAATCGAGGCAACCGTGGTGTCCTCTCTCTGGCAGGCTTGCATGATGGCCATAGCGACGCCCTTCGGGCTCGGAAGTGGCCGACCACCCAGGTCTGGTGGATCTATTGAGACGTGATGTGACATGGGTACCTATTAATGGATTGAAATCACTGGACCTAACCAATCCATAATTTCTTTGCATATCTTCTGGGCTGATTCCAAATCCAGCCCTTGCATAGCAACTTCCAGAGCTTCCAATTGATCTGGCACCACAACCGACAGTACCTCACGAAGCTCTGCCAACCGTTGCAGTGCCATCAGGTCTGAATTTTCCAGAAGCTCGATGAGTTCGTTTACCGCCACCCGTGCAGCATTGACGTCAACCGTTGATGCGTCATTCAAACTTTGCTTAACAGTTGCGACCGGCTGTGCTGACGACGGTTGAAGAACTTCCAGGACCTGACGCAGTGCCGTTTGGGTTGAACAAACCACTTCTGCCAGAGCCGGAGAATGCTTGAGAACAGCATCACAGTTGGTTTCGGATTTACACAAAGTCTCAAGCTCCGAAGCGAACTGTGCAAGCTGCGTTGCCCCCAAGGTTGATGCCGTGCCCTTCAGGGTATGTGCATGCCGACCGGCCTCCAGCAAAGAGGGAATGGAAAGCAAGCGTTCAAATTCCTGCGCGGCACCGTCCAATGCCTTCACAAAATCTCCGACCAGCCGGGTATAAAGCGTTCGCATTCCCGACATGCGTGCCAACGCGCCTTCAACATCAATTCCATGATCGATCAACGGTGATGATGCCTGTGTCAATGGAACATCCCGGCTTTCAACTTCTATTACGTTTTCCACTACGCGATAGCCACTGACTTTCAACAGGACAGATATGAGGTGGTTGAGGTCAAAGGGTTTGCCCACATGGTCGTTCATGCCTGCCTCCAAACAAGCTTCACGGTCACTGGCCATTGCATTGGCCGTCATTGCGATGATTGGCAAATCTGCCAATCCAAAATCTTGACGAATGACACGCGTGGCTTCAAACCCATCCATGACAGGCATTTGGAGGTCCATCAAAACAACGTCAAACGGTGACGCTGAGTTTGCCTGCGTCACTGCGCTCACGCCTATCAATCCGTTATCTGCAATCTCAACCAGCGCGCCTTCGGAGATTAGGAGCTCCCTGGCAACTTGCTGATTGATGATGTTGTCCTCCACCACCAACACCCGCATACCAGTGAGACGCCTGTTTTCAGCGCCGCCTTCACGGGCTTTCACGCGAAGATTGCTTCGCCCTTCGTAGGCATCTGACACCACTTCACGCAGCATGGATGCAGTGATCGGTTTAACCAAAAATGCATTCAGCTGTGCCTGTTCCTGCGCACTCCGCTGCGATAGAGCCTCGCGTCCACTGGCAGTTACCATGACTGTGATGGGCGCGGACTTTCCGGCAAGGGAACTTCGTATGCACTCTATCGTCTCCCAGCCATCCATGCCGGGCATGTCCCAATCCATAAAGATGGCTTGGTAGTCATTACCTCGCTTCTGAACCAGATTCAGCGCCTCAGCGCCACCCTGTGCAACATCGACTGTCCATCCCAGCGACTTAGCCATGGCCGCGATCAAATCGCGCGCCGTTGCGTTGTCATCCACCACCAGCACCCGCATTGTCTGCAAATTTTTTCTATACGTTGCTTTACTCTCACTGATGGATGCATCAAAGCTGACCGGCAATTGAATCTCAAAATGAAAAGTACTCCCTTGCCCCATCACGCTGTCTACCAAAAGTTCACCACCCATCAAATTGACCAAGCGCTTGCAGATGGACAGACCAAGCCCTGTTCCTCCAAAGCGCCGCGTAGTCGATGCTTCGGCCTGTATAAAGTCACTGAATAGCTTTTTTTGGTTGTCGGGACTGATCCCTATTCCGCTGTCTTTCACAGCGAAGCGCAGTGTCGCGGATTCCGCTGTTAGGTCAACAACCTTGACCTGGATAACGATTTCACCGTGCTCGGTGAATTTGACGGCATTGCCACTCAGATTGATCAGCACTTGCTGCAAGCGCATGGAGTCCCCCACCAACTGCAAGGGTATGGTCGGATCCAGGTCGAATAGCACCTCTACTGGTTTTTGACCCATGTTGGAGGAAACTATCACTGACAGATCCCGCAGCAGGCGCTCCAAGGAAAATGGTTGGGGGTCGAGCTCTAACTTTCCTGCTTCAATCTTGGAAAAATCCAGAATGTCATTGAGCAGCCCCAACAAAGATTTGGCAGCTGCTTCGGCCTTCCCCGCATAGTCCACCTGACGAGCATTGAGTTCTGTTGCAGTAAGAAGTTTGAGCATTCCCAATATGGCGTTCATGGGCGTGCGGATCTCATGGCTCATGTTGGCCAGAAATTGGCTCTTGGCACCACTGGCAACTTCAGCAGCAACTTTTGCATCTTCAAGACTTTTCTGCAGCAGCATTGCTTCCGAGATGTCAGTAAAGACAGCAACCGAACCAAGCTTCTTGCCTTCGAAAACCAGCGGTGACCCAGTCATTGCAACCGGAAAACCGGTTCCATCTTTACGGAAGAACATCTCTTCGTTCGAACGGTAGGTCTGACTGTGTTGCATCGCCAGAAAAATGGGGCATTCCGTGGATGGCAACGCACCACCGTCCGGCTTGTGGTGATGGATGATGTCGTGAATGAGGCGCCCTTGCAGCTCATCGCATTGCCAACCCAACAGTCTTTCAGCCTCGGCATTCAGATAGTTGCACTTTCCGTTTGGGTCCAGGGTGTACACCCCTTCGCCCAAGCTGTCCAAAATGACATTGAGTCGTTGCCGCTCCAAGGACAAACTCCACTCCACCTTTTTGGCTTCTGTGATGTCGATGCGAATAGAGATGTATTTCTCTATCTGTCCATCATCACCAACGAACGGGGCGATGAAGGTATCCACCCAATACAAGGAGCCGTCCTTGGCCTGGTTGCATATCTGGCCCCGCCAGGGTTGTCCCGACGAAATGTCATGCCACATTTGGTCCCAGAATTCGGGGGGCTGTACTGTGGATTTAACAAGGCGATGGTTTTGACCAATCAAGGCTTCACGGCTGTAACCACTGATGCTGCAAAACGCATCATTGACCTCTGTAATATTGCCAGCACGATCAGCCATGGAGATGATGGCATGCATATCCAGCGTCCCCAGCAGGGCACTGCTGTCGCGCATTGCAGACTCGAGTCGCGATTGCGCTCTTCGCTTGGCCGTCACATCCGTGCCAATTTCCATTAGACCTTTGAAATTGCCATCTGCGTCGAATTGGGGCTGAATTTCCGTATCAATCCAATATTCCACGCCCGCCTTATTCCTGTTGAGGATTTCCACTCGGCACATGCCCCCGGCAATTGCGGCAGATTGAATGGCTTCTACTGCTTTCGGATCAGAATTCGCCGATCCGATCAACTCACCCGGTGTTTTTCCCATCGCCTCCTTAAGCGTGTATCCAGTAATTTGGGTAAAACCGTCATTGACCCACGTGATGCGTCCCAAGGTATCGCAAATCGTTACGGAATTGGCTGTGCGCTTGACTACTTGCGCCAGATTGTCCAATTCCGTTGTCATCGAAACGGCGAGCAATTGCGCTTTTTGACGCGCTGTCACCTGCTGGTAAAGAACAAAGGCCAGAAGCACTGCAAGTCCTTCTCCGCCGATGAGTATCAAAATAGTCTTACTTCGGTCTATGGCCGCATCAAATTGCGGGGTACTGTTCATGCTGAGCGTCAAATGCCTACCAGCGATGCTCAAAGGTCGACGCAATGAAAACCTGCGTCCAGCATCGCTTGATTTACCCACGGCGGCATTTTTCGCGACGTGGTCATCTGCGTCAAACATCAGGACGGGAGAAGGAACCGCTTCGGAGTCATAGAGCTCAAAATCGAGCTTCCCGGACCTCACGTCAGGCATATCTGCCAGCAGTTCATCCATGAGGATAGGTGCATACAACAGACCCCGCAATGCACGGCGCCTGGTCTCAGGAGAGTCAGGTTTGCTACCTTGCATATAGACAGGAATGAAAAGTAGAACGCCTTGCGTCCTTCTTTCATCCTGAACCAAGGTGATTGCACCTGTAATAGCAGCTTGCCCTGTATCGATGGCCTTCAAAGCACCCGCCCGGCGTACGGCTTCTGAGCCGACATCCAAACCCTGTGCGCCTTTGTTTCTGCTTAAAGGTTCAATGAACTCAACGACAAACAGATCGTTCCAACTTTTTCCAGCCGTCAGCTGACGCACAGAAAACTCTGGAGCTCCATCGCCACGTGTGTCTTTCAGAAAATCAGGCAATTGACTGCGTTCAACATGGCGAATGAAGCCCAGGCCACGTACGCCGGGAAATTCCTTGGGCAGGTCACGTGCGTCAACATAGGCTTGGAAATCGGCACGGGAAATCGTCTTGCTGGCGGCGTACATGCCACGCGCGCCATTGAGTCCATAAACCGGCTTTTGGAATCGTTCAGAAATTTCCACAATCGCGCGATCAGACAAGCTGTGAAATTGAACTTCCGCTGCGGCATCAATGCTCGTGTATGTCCAAAAAGCTGCGAGCAGTGCCAACAACGTTCCGATCGAAAAAACGAGAGCCGGCCAAACTCCAGTCGGGATCCAACGGATTTGCTCATTCTTACCGGAGCGCCCGGAACGTTTATGCCTAATGCCGGTCATCATTGCTTGGCCACGTTGAACGAGTAGCAATCGTATCGTTTTATCGTCATTAATCGAGACTGATTTGCAGGGAATTCAAAATCGAACATCACAAAATCAATCAGACGACGAAACCAGACAAACCAGCGACCTAAATGCATCCAGTGTCAGCGGCCTACTAAACAAGTAGCCCTGGTAGGCATGGCAACCCATGTGTGCCAAAAAATCAGCCTGCGCCTGCAACTCCACACCCTCTGCAATCACTGACAACCCCAAGCTCTCGGCCAGCACGACCACCATTTTGGCAATGGCCGAATCGTTGCTGTCAGTGACTAAATTGCGAATAAAGCCTTGATCGATTTTGAGTTGATCCAGTGGCAACCGTTTCAAATATGCAAGAGACGAATAACCGGTACCAAAGTCATCTAGCGAGAAGCAAATTCCATGGGCTTTGAGTACGCCCATCTTGGAGATAATGGACTCAACGTCGTCCACCAACATGCTCTCGGTCAGCTCCAGCTTGAGTAGCTTCGGTGGGGCATGGGTGCGATCCAGGGTGGCCAGTACGCTGTCCACAAAATCACTCTGCTTGAACTGACGCGCACTGACGTTCACTGCCATCGTCAACTGCGCCAGCCCTGGCTGAGTGGACCATGCTGCCAATTGCGCACAGGCGGTTTCCAACACCCATTGCCCTATTGGTAAAATCAGATCACTTTCTTCGGCCAGCGGAATAAATTGGGCCGGTGACACCATCCCGCGCACCGGATGCTGCCAGCGCACCAAGACCTCAACTCCTGTGATACGCCCACCACCAACAACCTGGGGCTGGTAGTGCAGCAAGAATTGCTGTTCGGCAACTGCTTCACGCAAATCGGCCTCCATCGCCGCATGCGCTGAGACTTCCGCCTGCATCTGGGCATCAAAGAAGCGCAGCGTGTTGCGCCCCGCCGCCTTTGCCTGGAACATGGCCAGCTCAGCGCGTTTTAGGGGTTGTTCGCTGCCCTCCAGCGCTACGCCACCAAACAGGGTAATGCCGACGCTGGGGGTGCTGTGATGCTTGCCACTCTCAAGTGAAAAGTCTGCCTGAAATGATTTGAGAATCTTATCAGCGACCGTCTCTGCCTGCGTGGCCGCTTCGATGTCGTCTTCGCTCAGGTCTTCGAGCATCACGACAAACTCATCGCTTCCTAAACGAGCCACGGTGTCGCCTTCTCGGACACAGGTTTTGAGTCTTTGCGCTACCTGCACCAGCAAGGCGTCACCATGAGAATGGCCCAGCGTGTCGTTAAGGGTCTTGAAGTGATCCAGGTCCACAAAGAGCAAAGCGTTCTGTCGAGCGTGGCGGGTGCTGACATGCAGGGCCTGCTCCAACCGGTCGAGCAGCAGGCGGCGGTTAGGCAAAAGTGTCAGCAGATCATAAAAGGCCAACGTATCAATTTGAACCTGTGCATGCACACGATCGCTGATATCAGTGAAGATAGCCACATAGTGGGTGGTCAGCCCAGCGTCGTCTTTGACTGCGCTGATGGTGAGCCACTCGGGATAAATCTCCGCATTCTTGCGCCGGTTCCAGATTTCACCCTGCCAGGCCCCCGTGGTTTCCAGTGCTTGCGTCATAGCTGAGTAGTAGGCCCTGTCGTGGCGGCCGGATGTCAGGATGCTCGGGGTTTGGCCTACAGCTTCTTCGGCACAGTAGCCAGTAATGGCGGTGAAGGCCTTATTAACCCGCAGAATCACGCGCTGTGCGTTGGTGATAGCAATGCCCTGTTGCGACTCAAACGCGGTGGCGGCAATGCGCAATGCTTCTTCGGACTTTTTGCGTTCGGTTATATCGCGCCCGATGACGACCAGCGACTGTCGGGCACCTTGTTCATCAAAGACAGGGATCTTGCGCACTTCAAAGTGGTGCGTCAGGCCGCAGTCTTCATTCACTGTTTCGGCATAGATACTCATTCCATTGATTTGCCAGGCTTTTTCATCATCAACCAGACAGGCATCATGCGCAGCGCGGAAGTCAGGATGCAGATCCGCAAGCTCCATTTCATTCTTGCCTTGCCATTCAATGGAATGCAGTTGAAACAGCTTCTTGGCGGCTTCATTGGTTATCAACCAGCGACCTGCGCCGTCCTTGAAGAATATGGCATCTGGAATGGCTTCAATCAAAGCGGCCATGCGCTTGCTCGTCAATGCCAGAGACTTTTCATCTTGTCGACGCTGGGTAATATCACGCGTAATAGCCAACTGCACCAACTTGCCGTGGTGTCGCAGGGGAACAGCATGGGTCTCCAGCCAGCGTCGCCCACCCTTGAGTCCGAGCACTTCAAAAACCAGCTCTCCCGTTTCACCAGCCAGTACCCGTCTATGCATCTCACTGAATGCGACGCGGTACTCGGGTGCAATCAGGCTAAGGACTGGTCGACATGCCACCTGCTCTAAGGAGTCCGCCTCAATCATCGCCAGACCAGCCGGATTCATGTCCAACAGGGCTCCCTGTGCATCGACAATTTTTATGCATTCTGGCTCCGCCTCAATGATGGAGCGAAGGTGCAGTTCACTGTCTTTCAATTCCTTGTCTGCCGCCCGGCGCAGGGACTCCTGTACCCTCAGCAACACCACTGCACCGGCCAGCAATGCCATCGCCGCAATCAATAACATTCCCTGGTGCCAGGCGCTTTGCTGCCAACCACTCAGAATAGTTGCCATCGACAAGCCATAGGTCACCACCACCGGATAGTCATTCAAAGCCCGGTAGCTGTAAATGCGTTCAACCCCATCTTTGACGACCACCTGCCGCACGGTTCCAGTCGGCCAGGCGGGCAAATGCTGTCGAAACATGGGAGAGTGGGACCAGTTTTTGCCAATCACGGCGTCCGTCGTCGGAGACGTTACAACGGCTGACCCTGACGACAGAAAAAGGGTGACCAAACCGTCTGGCCCACGCTCAATGGAGTCATAAAAGTCCTGAAAATACGCGGCTCGAACCATGGCCACCAGCACGCCGTCAAAAACGCCGCCAGCGTTTCCCAAGCGGCGACTTACTGGCAACAACCACTCGCCATCAGCGGCTTTCACGGGGCTACCAAACACCAGCTCACGGTCGGCACCGCGCACGTGGGGCGCAAAGTAGTCGCTATCCACGCCCGCACCGTAGCCCAAACTTGGTTCGAACTTGGTCGAAAGCAAAAACGCACCGTTATCGCCGAGCAGCAACACATTCTCAATCAACCGATCAGTCGGAAGCAGCTGGGTCAACAGAGACTGGGCCTGCGCAACATTGATGCCCCCGGCCTGTCGTAGCGGTACGAGCGCAGCATCAGCTTGGGCAAGATTTGCCCCAACCCGGTGAAGCGTCTGGCGCGCGTTTTCTTCCAACACCCGTGCGAAATTCTGGGTCTGCAGCTCGGCGCGTGTAATCGTCTCGGCCCTCTCGCGAGTCAGTTCATAGCCTGTGTAACTGAGCATCAGCACCGCGCTGACCAATGCCACCAGCGTCGGAGTCATTCGATATTTGAGCTTCATACTATTTCAAGGCGCCAACTTCTTTGTAGAACCGAAGTGCACCCGGGTGGTACGGTATGCCTGCGCCCTGCACCGCGTTGGCCAATGTGATGTAGCGGCCTTTGACATGTCCCTGCGCCAGTGCTTGTTGCCCCGCTGTGCTGTACAAAGATTTTGTGGCTTGGTACACCAGCTCTGCATCCACCGTGTCCCTGGTTACCCACTGCGCCCCGACCGACAGCGTTGGTGTGGCAGCAATGCCTGGGTAGGTATCGGCAGCAATGGTGTCGGCGATCAAAAATGGACTGGCCTTGCGCATGTGCTGCGCCTGTGGGCCGTCGATAGGCAGCAATTCGATACCGATAGCAACCAGGTCAGAAATCGCCTTGGCTGGCGCTCCACCGGTAAAAAAGAAAGCATCGAGCGTGCCGGCTTTGAGCTTGTCGCCCGCCTGGCTGGGTTTGATGTATTCGGGCTGGAGGTCGGATTCCGTCAGGCCATAGGCGGTCAGCACCTGGCGTGCACTGATAAGGGTGCCTGAGCCCGGTTCGTCCAGCGCCACGCGTTTGCCCCGGAGGTCGGCAACGGTTTTGATCCCCATGCCCTTTTTAACAACAATTTGGATGCTCTCGGGGTACAAATTGGCTATCAGACGCAACGTGCTCAAGCGCGGCTTGCCTGCAAAAATGCCGGTGCCGTCATACGCCCAGCTGGCTACGTCTGCTTGACAGAAGCCGGATTCCTGCGAGCCACTGCTGACGCTGATCACGTTGCCCAAAGACCCATTGCTGCTTTGGGCGGTGGCAACAATTTTGCCCGGCCGCGACACAACCGATGCCACCAAGACACCCACTGGGTAATAGGTACCGGCCGTGCCACCGGTGCCTATGCGCAAATACTGTTGGGCACAAACCTGGCTGACACTGAGGAGGGTGGTAAGCACGAGCAATGCGATGTGCTTGAGATTCATGGCTGCTACCATTTATACAGCTGCTTGCGCCCGTTCTGCGACGGGCTGCACGCTCATTTACCCTGATGAAACCGAATCGCATTGAGCCCGACTTCACGGGCATTTTACATTGCCATGCCAGCCCGCTTCGTGAAACCGAACGGCTGGCCTCAAAGCTCGCGAGCACCTCTGTACATGTGCCTGTGAAGCACTACTACTTGATCGTGGTGTAGCTCTGGCTGAGCTACACCACCTAGAACTGGTAAAGCGTATCTTGTTAAGCGCGAATTTTCTCTACAACCATTCCGTCTGGCTTTGCGGAACTGTCTTTGCCAACACTTCCCCTGACCATCTCAGAAGGTTCAATTGCCCATATTGAGCGACGCATCCCCCCGGGTCACCGATGTTTGACTTTGGTCAACTTCGCTCAAGGCTGCGTCCCATGAAATCGAATCGTGTTTCGCCCTGCATCTTTAGCCAGGTACATCGCGGCATCGGCCCATTGCAAAATGTCGTCTTCATTGTCGTCGGATCCGTTAAAAACAGTAGCTCCGATGCTTGCGGTGCAGTGGTGCGTTACGTGAACATCAGACAATCCACTGTGTCGAATAGTCAGCTGATAGGGCACAGACAACGCAGATCGAATTTTTTCCGCAACGAGCATCGTTTGTGCAATGGATTCTTCTCTGTCGGAATCTAAGTCGCTGAGCATCACAACAAATTCGTCACCACCAAAGCGCGCCACTGTATCAATTTCACGCACGCAACTTGTCAGGCGATCTGCGGCTTCAATCAACAACAAATCCCCCACTTCATGACCATGCGCGTCATTCAGAGGCTTGAAATTATCAAGGTCCAGGAACATCACAGCAGCGTACCGTCCACTGCGTTTGGTGGCTGCCATCGCCTGACTCAGTCGGTCATGAAGCAGTCGGCGATTGGGTAAATTGGTAAGTGTGTCTTGAAACGCAAGTTGATGTACCTTGTCTTCCATCAACTTGGTTTCTGTGATATCTACAAACGCCCAGAGCGACTCGCCGGTGGCTTTATTCAACATCTCTCCGCTCATGTCTACCCAGACAATTCCACCATCTTTACGCACCTGTTCATATTGCGTTCGGTACAACTTTCCTGCGGTAAGGACTGGGTACGCGGCAGCACCCAGCTTCTCATAATCTTGCTCGGTCCTGTAATGTTGTCTGGTTGGCGTTCCAGCGAGTTCCCCCGGTGCATAACCGAGCATTTTTTCGAAGGCGAGGTTTGCCCAGACAATTTTTCGGTCCTTGACTGACACGATGCCCACGAGGTCATTGTTCAACATCGCCCGCTGCTCACGCATGAGGAGATCCAGTTTTTCGGCGCTGCGAATCCTTTCGGTGATGTCTGTAATGAACCCATGCCAAAGCGTGGTGTCGTCGACATCACGTTCCGGCACGGCGCTGCCGAGCATCCAGCGTACTGTGCCATCATCAAATTTCACCCGAAATTCATGATTCAGAGGCGCTAAACTTTCTGCCGACTTTCTGATTGAAGCCACCGCAGCATCCCTGTCATCTGGATGAATTCTGGCAAACACCTTGGACGCATCGTGGCGAACGTCTTCTGGACCCACTCGGAAAATCTCTTGAATAGCCTCACTCACAAAAGGAAAACAAGAGCTGCCGTCGGGTCGCAAACGGTATTGATAAACCATACCGGGAACCCGGCTGGCAATCTTCTGGAGATGCGTTAACGTCGCGGCACTTTCCTGCTCTGACTGAACCCTGTCGGTAATATTCGTGTGTGTGATAACGACCCCCGCGTTGTTCCCGTGGCCCAAAGGAGTAACGACCATCCTGAACCAACGCTGCTCTGCTGGTGAGTGGCAGGGGTACTCTGTGGAAAAGTTCGGCAGGTCTCCCGAAAGCACGGCTCGAATGCCGTCAATGGTGGATCTGACTTCTGATGATTCGCGCCCCACCACGGCGTCACAAGTCGCCAGATAGTTCGCACCGACTTCGACAAATGCGTGAGGTTCGCCATGGCTGGTGGAATTTTCCAGGGCAAAACGTCGCCAGGGGTCGTTGACAGCCAATATGAAGCCCTCGTGGTCGAGCACTGCAATCTCAGCCTCCACGGAATTCAATATGGCATTCTTGAAGGCTTCGCTTTCCTTGAGGTCATCTTGCGCTTGTTTGCGTTGTGTGATGTCCCGCGCGGCGGCAAAAACACCAAGTACATTGCCCTCACCATCTCGGTACACGCTGGCGTTGTAGAGGACATCCATGACACGGCCCGAGGTATGGCGAATCGCCAATGGATAGTCGGCAACAAAGCCTTGTGCGAACACCTGCTGGTACCCCGAGCGGGCTTTTTCAGGATCGGTGAAGTAATCGGCAAAGTCACTGTTGATCAAGCGCCCCCGGTCCAGCCCTGTAGCCCTCTCAGTCGCCGAATTGACATCGGTTATCTTTCCTTGCGAGCTTATGGTGACCAGAGGGTCCAAACTCGCCTCAATCAGGCTGCGTGCATAGCGAGAGGCTGCTCTTACAGATTCCTCGTCTCTTTTGTGTTCGGTAATGTCCTCATATACCCCCAATACCCCGACTATTTCACCATTGTGGGTCTTGAGGGGTACCTTCGACGTTCGTAGCCAAATCGTCTCTCCATCAGGTGTCGTTTGAGGTTCCTCGTAGAAAAGCTGGGCAACACCCGAGACCATTACCCCTTGATCAGCAGTGCGGTAAAGCTCCGCTTGCGCAGACCAACCCATCTGAAAGTCGTCTTTGCCAATCATCTCCTCGGGATTCTTCATTCCCGCATCATGTGCAAAGGCAGTGTTGCAGCCCAGATAGCGCATCTCGCGGTCTTTCCAGAAAACCCGTACCGGTGCCGTATCAATGACCGCCATGAGCAAGTCCCGGGATTCCTCGATGGCCAATGCCGCCAAATTTCGCTCTGCCTGCCTTCGATAGAACAAGTACCCGGCCCACAGAAGAAACAGGATTACGACAGGAATAACGTAGACCAGTACATCCCGCAGGCCAACTTCCTTTTTTTCATACACGCCAAACCATCGCTCATACAGTGCGTTATAGACCCCATTTGCTTTGGTGATAGCGAGGCCCTCATTGAGTCTGGCCAGTAGATCCGGTCGTCCATGTTGCGTGGCGAACGCGAATTTCTGTGAAAACCCTGCTTTGACTGGCAACGCTGTGATGTTGGACAGTGCCAGACCCTGCATGGTTTGCAGACCCGCCAATTTGCTCAGCAGCATGGCATCATGCCGACCAGAAGCCAACAGACGAAGACCATCTGCCGCCGTATCCACCAATACCAGCTGTTTTGCCAACCCCTTGGACACCGCGTAGTCGTGCGCCAGATCGGCGTTCAGCACGATGATCGATTTAGTCGCAAGATCGTTTTCCGACTGAATGGAGGATTGCCCCTTGCGTACGAAGATGGCCCCATGAACCGTGACATGTGGAACGGTGAAGTCCGCAAACCGGTGACGCTCATCGGACATCGCCAGATTGATCAGGACATCAATCTTGCCTTCTTTGAATTCCTGGAGCAGCTGATGAAAAGGTCGCACCCGCAGGGCGTAGTCCAAACCCGCTTCAGTCGCCACAGCTTTCCACAAATCGACCGTAAAACCACCGGCAGAGGCATCGGTCATGCCCGTTGCAAAAGGTGGGAAATCTTGTTCACTGCCGACGACCAGCGTGGCCTGTAGCGCGGCTGGTCGCACATTGGATGTGACCGGACTGGCGGCGCCCTGTGCAGCTACCGTTGATTGAAAGAATGCGAAGAAAACAACGATCAGAGAACAGAGAAACACCTCTGCAAACGATTGCGAAACCGTTCGGTGAGATGCACTATCACTACGGCAATGGCCGGTCATGATTCATTCTAGGCTGATCGCTGGATTCGATCTTACTTTATCCAAGCAACTTTTTTCAAGGCTCCAATTGCCACACCAACTGCTGTAGAAGCAGAAGCGAACGCAGACCCGGATTCGATCATTTTTGCGGCCTGCTCGTACTTTGCCGTGTTGATGGCCTGGGCGACCTTTCCGGCTTCAGTGTGAAAAAGTTTGTGACGCTCGATGAGGGTTACAAACTCCGGTTTGCTGCCCAAAGTTTGACGGCCCTCGCCGTACATCCATTTACCGAGTTCGCAACAGTTGTCTTTTCCGATGGTCAGAGCGTCCATTTGCTCTTTCCTGTCAATACCCGCCCGAAGCTTGATTTTCCATTGCGCATGCGCACCAATAGCACTATCTAAGTCCATACGATCTCCTAGTTGTTATTGCGGCAGTGCTAATGCACTTTGCCGTGCCTGCGATCGGCAGGTCTTGCCAAACATTGTGGCATCTACATTGTTGTTGTGGAAACTGTTCTTGCCCCCTCTACGTATTTACCCAGTACTTCTGACGCTTCACTCCAGAGATTGGCATGTGCGTTGTTTTTTGGTCTGGCCACACCGACCCCATTTGGGCATCAGAAAACGCTGTGCCAGCGCGCCGCGTGACACAAAGGTCAAGCGGGGCCGCTGTAGCCCACCCCGCGGCTTGCTTTAAATTCGCCAACATCGACGGGTAGGACGAAGCTATGCGGAGGTGTGAATTGCACAAGAGCCCTAAGATAATTCGCATAATCCTTGATCCCTTGTTAATGGCACAAGCTCTCAAATCGAGTGTAGGTAGGCTGCCATGTCAGGCGTACTGTTCCCGTTGGCCCATTGCGTTGCTTGGCAACAATGATTTCTGCAATGCCTGGAGTGCGGCAGGCATCCTTGGTGTAAACCTCATCGCGGTAAACGAACAGAATTGCATCGGCATCTTGTTCAATAGAGCCAGATTCACGGATATCACTCATCTTTGGTCGCTTGTCCGGACGATCCTCAACGGCACGGTTTAGCTGCGACAGAGCAATGATCGGGCAAACCAACTCACCGGCTAGTAGCTTCAACCCGCGTGAGACATTTCCCACTTCAGTCGCTCGATTTTCCTGTGTGCCCTCCCCGCTTCCCTTTACCAACTGCAGGTAGTCAACGATCACCAGTCCAAGCCGTCTGTGACGGTGCAGGGCCCTGCGCGCCATTGCGCGTATCTCACCGATGGTGCTCACATTTGAGTCCTGGATCTCAATTGGTGTAGGGTGCAACGTTTCCATTGCTTCAGCCACCCTGCCCCACTCGAGATCCGCAAGATTTGCGGTGGCCAGGTTTGTTTGGTTGATTCGGCCAACTGAACCAACCAAGCGTGTTGTAAGTTCGTCAGCCGTCATCTCCAAGGAGATCACAAGCACCGGCAAGTGTTCTTTGATTGCGCAATGCTCCGCCATATTCATGGCCAAAGAAGTCTTGCCCATTGATGGGCGTCCAGCCAGTACGATCAGATTGCCTTTCTTGAAACCATTGGTCATGGAGTCCAAATCAATAAAACCGGAAGACAAGCCAACGAGCTTCCCAGGGTTCTCAGAACGATCCATCAGCATCTGGTTAAAGCGAGGTATCAACGTGCTGAGCATCTTGTCGTCGGCACGCAACATACCTTGGGAGCCAATCTGTAGTATCTTTTCTTCAGCGTGTTCTAACAAGCTTGCGGACGATATGCCCTTGTTAGCAAAGGCCTCTCCCACGATCTCGTCGCCAACAGCAATCAGCTTTCGCAGGATGGATTTATCCTTGACGATCTCAGCGTACCGCGTAATGTTTGCTGCGCTGGGGACGTACTGTGCGAGCGTGTTCAGGTACTCAAGCCAACCCCTTTCATTCGACACCCAGTTGCTGTTCAGCTGCTCATGCACGGTAACGACATCAGCCGGCTTGCCCGTGTCAATCAGCGTCTCGATGGCCGTGAAGATCTCCTGATGCTCATACCTGTAGAAGTCGCGAGACTTAATGAGGCTGACTATCAGTCCATGGGCATCATTGTTCAGCAACAGGGCGCCCAGCAAGGAGCATTCCGACTCGATAGAGTGCGGTGGAACGCGCAGGTGATCCAGGGGTGCTTCGAATGAGGTGTTCATGACTCGGCCCGATCAGGCAAGTTCCGTTTGACTGTTCAACTCCCCAATTGTGGCCATACGTTGCTCGCGCGTATAGCTCAATCATTTTTGAAAAAAGTAAGGGTGCTGATTCCCAGGCACCAGATTCAACTTTGAGGCTCATGGCTGGATTGGCCAACTTACTGGCCTTGAGTTCAGCCAGTGCTTCGTAGGCAAAAACCTGCTGTCCGGACTTCTCCAGTTGTATGAACTCGTTTCTGATCTCCCCGCGTCGCTCGTCTTTGTATGACAGCACAACTTTTAAAGGTTCAATGCGGGGTGTGGTCTGAGGAGGCAGGACGGATTGCTGATATTGATCTGGAGCTCGGCCATCAGCGATGATTGGATTGACCTCTTCCAAAATTTTGTTAAGGTAGGCCAGTTTTCTGGTGATGTTTCCCGGGTCTTGCCTAGCCATCCTGGCGAACGCCGCCCTTAGCCCAAGCTCTGACTGACCATTGCGGATCAGCGCAGCAATATCCGTGAGTTTAAGACCAAGTTTCAAAGCCGCTTCAGCGATTTCGGGATTGAGCCTATTGGGAGCTGGCAAAAATTCAGATGCCTTGCGTTTGACGGCAAACTGAACTCCTTCCTTCTTTTCAATGAGCTCAATACTCAAATCGGTCTGCTCGTTGATTTCTGCTACCGTTTTCTTGATTTTCTCGTCCTTGAACTTGCGCCACTCACGCCATTTAGGCTCACCGGTTTTGGGATCGATCTCGGGCACTTTGTTGGACAGCGCCTTAATCCACCAAAGTGGCTCTTGGATGCTGGTGACCCCGGCTGCATTCGTCCTGTACCTTGCGCAAATCTCATACAAGGCCACCGCCTCATAAGTCGAAAGTTTGGCAATCTGGTAAATGCTGATTTGCGCATACATCTCAGGGTGGCGCAACTCCTTGAAGATAGTTGGCGGGAACGCCCATCGGACAATGACATCTGATTTGGGATCTTTGGGATTCTCTTTTTCCAGTTGAGCCTCAGACAGCAATCCCAGATTTGTCCATTTGACATGACCATGTGCATCCGGTGCTTCCCAGTCCAGTCGAATCTCAGACATCTGCTGCAAATATTCCTTTGCCTTTGCCCTTAGGTCCGATTGCCCCACCTGAATAGGCATAACCAGATCGATCAGGCGGCCTTCAAATAGGTGATCGGCTGGTACTTCTTTGCCCTGAAGCTCGAATTCCGCAATTTGGGCTATGGTCGAATGCAGAATTACGTTGTACAACTTGCGCGCGACAACACTGAGTTTCCCCTTTTTTGGGATCAACACCAGAGATTGAACTGGCTTCTTAATCTTAAGTTGGTCTTTTGTGTTGTCGTTCATGAGAGATCTTTTCGTCCAGATAAGTATAGCAATATTTGGACAAAACCAGTTTTTGGTAGAAAGCAGCGTCAGTGTTTAGCGGTACAGAGTTGGACATTCACCCTCACTGAGCCGCTCAGTGACTGGTTTTCCTGTGTTTGAGGAGACCATTTCTGGACATTCCATTCGTGATTTCCAGGGGGTTTTCGCCACAAAGCCGGTTGCCACACCTCTATTTCGTGAATTCTTACTGTGGGGAACTACCCATTGATCCAGCGGTACAAAGTTGGACATCTAACGGTACAGACTTGGACCGTTTACGGTATAGAGTTGGACATTTAGCGGTACAAAGCTGGACGTCGCGTTTTGTAAGCTGTTGTTTTTAAAAGATTAAATCGCATTTAATAGATCACGAACTGTATTGAAGACTCTTCTAAAGACTTCTTCTTAAAGACAAACGGACTTTGAGAGGAACACAAACAAATGTCCAGACAGCCGTCGCCAGGAATCGGACATCCTTAGGCAACTGCTCAATTTTGTGGATTCGATCATCGGTGTTCTGTGAATCTTTGCCATTTCACATTGATCGACGAATTTTGTAAGAGTTCCGCTATTTTGATCGTTACGCTAAAATTCCGTAACTCGGAGAAAACTATGCGAACCTTACAAAAGCCTATTTACCCAACAATCGACATAGATGCTCTAAATACCCTGTCGCTGAACGCAAGCAGTGTCATCAAGCAGGCTCGAAGCTCCATGCTGGCCCCAGAGGCGCGGAAGTCCCCTCCCCTATTCAACTCCACGCAGCTGGGTGAACTTTGCGGGTTGGAGCGTGCCCAAGTGATGTATCACGCCAAGAAGGGCGAGTTGCCAGGTGGTGAGCGCGCGAATGTTAGCCGCCGTGAGTGGACTTTGGAAGAAGCCAGGGTTTGGGTGAAGACATTCCGTAGCGACACTTTACGCGATCCTGATTTGGCTTCTGGAACCACGGTGGCAGTTGCGAACTACAAGGGCGGTGTAAGCAAGACCACTACTGCAGCGGCGCTTGCGCAGGGACTAAGCCTGCGGGGCCACCGCGTTCTGGTGATCGACACTGACCCACAAGGATCTCTTACCACTTTGTTTGGTGTTTTGCCAGACACCGAGGTAGAGGCTGAAAGCACGATCTTGGGTTTATGCACCGGTGATGCTGATTCGATAATGCCGGCGATCCAGAAGACGTATTGGGATGGGATTGACCTGGTAGCTGCGGCGCCAATCTTGTTCAATGCTGAGTTTCTATTGCCAAGCCGGCAGGCCAATGATCCCGACTTCGCTTTTTGGCGTGTGCTGGATTCAGGGCTTGAAGAGGCTCGCAACTTTTATGACATCATCATCATTGACACCCCTCCATCCCTAAGTTACATCACCATTAATGCGTTGATCGCAGCGGATGGTGTGTTGATGCCCCTTCCACCAAATGCCTTGGATTTTGCGAGCAGTGCGCAGTTCTGGAGTCTTTTCACGGGTGTGTGCAGTTCCTTGTTCGAAGCCCGTGGCGAGACCAAGCAGTATTCGTTCGTTGACATTTTGCTCAGCCGTGTGGATAAGGCAGACCTGATTTCGAATGACATCCGCAACTGGATCGTCAGTGCCTACGGTCCAAAGGTTTTACCAGTGGAGATTCCCAAGACAAGTATTGCTGCCAGTGCTAGTGCTGAGTTTGGAACGGTCTATGACATGGATGTTGGATCTGCCCAGGCCAAGACCCTCAAACGCGCGCATGACGCCTATGAGCTACTGGTGGACTATGTGGAGAAGCAGGTTTGGGGTGTGTGGGAAGCCAACGCCGAAGCTGTCCGTAAGACAGACGCCATGATTGCTAAAGGAGAAGTTTGATGGTCACAAAGCTCAGTCCTCGGGAAAAGGCTGCTCTAGCTACTCAAATGATGAACAAGGCTGTTGCGCCCTCCCCTGCTCCCACTTCAACTACAGAAGCACCATTTCGCCAGATCAACTCGGTTCAGATTGGCCTGGCAATGGCTGGGCAAGGCGGCAGAGTTGCAGATTTGGAGAAGCAGTTGCATGAAACTGAGAAGTCCGTTGATGCTGTACGAGCGGACCTGGCTGCCGTTAATGCAGAGTGGCAGGGTGTGTTGCCATCCAAAAGGCTTGATCCCAAATCAATTAGGCCGAGCAAGTGGGCCAACCGCCATGACAAGAGCTTTGAGGGGCCAGAGTTCTCGGCATTGAAGAGTGAGATGGAATCCGCTGGGGGCAATGTTCAGGCCATTAAGGTTCGCCCTATTCCTGGTACTGAACCTCAGGAATATGAGATTGTTTTCGGTCATCGTCGTCACCGCGCATGCCTTGATCTTGGACTTGAGGTTCTGGCCACGATCGAGTCCATTGATGACAAAGAGCTCTTTAAGGAGATGGATCGTGAGAATCGTCAGCGTGCGGATCTGCGTCCGTATGAGCAGGGATTGATGTATGCACGGGCATTGGATGAAGGGTTGTTTAGCTCCCAGCGTAGGCTGGCTGAAGATTTGGGACTCCAATCAAGTAACGTTTCTACTGCGATCAACATTGCGCGTCTACCCAAGCCCGTTGTCGATGCTTTCGGTTCGCCATTGGATATTCAGTACCGGTGGTCCGCACCGCTAAATGACGCCTTTAGGACTGACCCGGATAGGGTTCTTTCGCGTGCGAGTGAGATCATCTCAAGCCGATTGGCAGGTACCGTCTTGTCGGCAGGTCATGTTTATGAATGTCTTATCGGATCAAGTGAGACTGTGCCGAAGACTGTTTCTCATGTCGTTAAACATGGGGGTAAGGCTGCTTTTAGGGTGTCAGTTTCGAGTGACAAGATTGCGATTGATCTGCCGATTTTGAACAAGATGACACTTTCAAAAGTTGAGAAGGTCATTCTGGAGGTGCTGAAAGAGGAGGGTGCTCTACCGTAGAGCACTCTACAAATAGCGTAGGGATTTGCGCTAGATGGGTTCACTACAAGGGAGGTTCATCTGCCCTTTTTTACGATGGATTCGTCAGTGCTCCACGGTAGAGCACAGTCAAGTTCGTGCCGTCTGTCTGTGTATGCAGTTGAACTGGCCTTTTTCAGTTCGCCTGATGCAAGGGCAAAGTGCGGGAATCCAGCCAATGATCGCTCGAATATTTTCCCCGGTTCTACAAATGGAATCTCAGTCTGGGAGGGGATTACAAGGGCTGCTAAAAGTGGGCTCATGACTTCTACTCCGTCCTTTATGGAATAGGGCTGTTTGACTGGAGCAACCAACAAATTGCGCACAGCGTCAAGGTCGGCCGAGGCCGCGCAAAAAACCTTGGGAACAGTTGGTGCCGAAGATCGCATGATTTCGATTACCCAGGTCTGACCGCCGCGAACTCCAAGACCAAGTCAACTCGGCTTCATTGCTGGTCCGGTAAAAGCTGGCTTGGGCGGAGGTGCTGCATTGATGAGTTGCTCGACGACAAAGCCTTCCCAGTTGGAACCTGCCACAGGGTTGCTCAATACCGCATCGAGACTGTTTAAGCCAAGCAGGGCGTAGACCAGTTCGCTGTCGCGTACCAACAAATTGGAGAGCCGATTAGTCGTTTGCTCGAGTTGCCGCTCCAGGCTGGCAGTCGGCGAACCAGCGTGAGGTCGCAAAGCAGGTCAATGTAGCGTCCAACAGTCTGACCGCTGTTGCCCATGGTGGTTGCGAGTTTTGACTGATCCAGAAGCTCACCCTCGCTGTGGCAAGCTTGGTCCCAAGGCGGCGCAGGGTGGTTGCAGAAATCCTGGGGCCAAATGCGGGGATGGTGGAGGGGCAAACGGTGTTCATCCGGAACGCAAGAGAGGGAGCATGCGGCGTCAGATGTCTGAATGCCCTTAAACCACGGGTAGCCACGAATTATTCGATCGTTCTAAGCAACGAGATCACCAGCAAAAGGGTCTGCGACGCGCACACCATTGACTACCTCACCCACATTCATGTCTTCAGTCCAGAGCACGTTGCAGCCCAAGGCGTGGGCACTGGCCAGAACGATAGCATCAAAGAATGGAACGCTGCGAGTCTGGTGCAGGGCAGGGCGGCAAAGCGTCCTGCGAGGCCATGAACCCTTTGAACAATGGCTCGGCAACGGGCAGGCGCTCGCCATGCCCTGGATGCCACCAAATCGCCTGGACCTCTGGCGCGTGGTCTTATGCTTGAGACTTCGGCGAGAGCGTTGCGATCCTTAAACCCGGTAGGTCAGCGAAGTCCCCCGTGTTGAGTGTCAACAGGATGTACCCATGCTCAATGGCTTGGGCTGCTATCCAAAGATCGTTGTAACGCGCTCGCGGAGAACGCCCGCTTTGCTTGACGGCTGCCGCCAGTAATCCGAAGGCTGCAGCCGTGTGTTTGGAAACTTCCAAAACCGGACGACTTTCCACTTGGCGTAGGTACGCTGCGCGCATTGAACGTACTGTCGCGTCGGCGCATGAATGTACGCCGAAACTTAACTCGCCGATTGAAATGGCGGACGTGAACACAGGAAGGTCACCCGCCGCCTCAACAACCGCTCGGGTATCCAATTGGTTGGACGCTAGACCCACCCAAACACAGCTATCAAAAATCATGCCCATGGGTCACGCACCACGTCACTGAAACCCTCTTTACTCTCGTGAAGCCAGGAGCTTGCTTGTTGCGGGGTCAGAATTGGAAACACGAGGCCGGCCAACGCTTGAGAGGCTGTCATGGTCTTCTGTGGAGGCATGATTTGAGCGATCATGGTGTGATTGCGCTCAATGGTTACGGTCTCGCCCCGTGTGGCTACGCGGTCCAGTATCTCGCGGGTATTTCTGGTGAGTTCTGTAGCGCTGATGGTTTGCATTGCTTAGCCCCTAATGAGTATGCATGGGTACGCATTTTACATGAATTGAGCATTTCAGCAGGTCTGGCTAGGGAGTATGGCTTGATCCGCGTTCAGCGATTGCGATTCACCGGTCAACTTCATCCAGAGGGTGGGATCAAAGTACTTGTTAAGCCAAGGGGCACCCGAAGCCCGTATGACATCAAATTGCCTTGATGTGGGCCAAGCTTTACCAGCACGACTTCTGGTGATTTTAGTGGTGTTTGTGTAAATAATTATATACATCAACGTCATGATTATCCTTATAATCAAGACGTGATAAAAATAGGTCTAAAACAGCTCTTTTGACTTGTGCCACGTCCATTTGCATAAAAGCGTTCCTAGGTTTTTCATAAAAGTGTTCCTGCGTGAACCAATGCATCGGCCTCGCCATTGGAGAAACACAGAGTCAGCACGTTGTCTGCGCTGACTCCAATACCCCAGTGCGGCTCCAATCTCGTTGTAGAGGTCCGAATGCCCGTGGCTGCAAGGCGATGGTGGCTTTGGTGTGCCACAACATCGCGAACCGAACACCAAAACCTCAGAAGCCCTGCGGCGCTGATCCAGCGAACAAGCCATATGTGAGCGAAATCCGGGACTGGCGCAAGAGATGGGTTTGGCCCCGATTTGTCGCCCCAGGTTGGAATGGCTGGGTCAAGGGCTAGCCAATAGGGCCTACAAGCAAGTCTGGCTTTCGACTCGAAACCTTGATCGCGCACGGCGCGCCTCCACAGGACAAGCGCCCAGGCAGTGCGCACGTCGGGCCCACACATCTGGAGGAGGGCGCCAATGTCCGCTGCTTCAACTGCGGCGCTAAGGCGAGCCAACCAACGCCGTGCCTTTGCCGGGATCTGGCGTTTGATGTACCGATGGATGGCCTTGAAGTCGCATAAAAGCGTCTTGTAGTACAGGTTCAGATCGATGTTCTGGCGATTCGTCCCTCTATCATCCTTGTCATGGACGCACTTCGCTGACACTTTCATGGTCCCGAACTTGGCGATCTCCATAGTTGCAGGATCGAGCCGTAAATAGTCACTTGCAGCGACCCAACTGGGCTCAACACCAGCCAGGCCCATGGCAGTTTTGAGGTGGACAATGCGTTCGGCGAAGTCTTGCAAGGGTACGGCACCAGTGCGGACCCCTGGCGTGCCGATCCAATATCGCAGTCCAATATCCATTAGCCAGTCCGCAATTTCACCGAGCGCGCCGTCCCGCTGTGCATTTGCCTTGGGCAAACGTGCCGTGGCATATTCCAGATCCTGCTGCTCCCGGCCGTATCGGACGCAGGGTTTGAGAAGCTCGTTAAAAAGTTTGGGACTGGGAATGGCTTTATCGCCATTTCGATGCCAGAACTCGGTGCGATGGACCGGGCATTCACGCAATGCCTTGAAGGAAAACAGGACGCAGTGGAACCCCTCGCCCAGACACTGCGGACAGACCGCAAAGTCGCCAAAGTACCGCCCTACCACCGTGGAGAACTGGCTGGTGTGGCAGTAGCGAAACGATTCCACCGGTTCCCCCAACACCCTGGCAAAACGCACCAGTCGGATAGGGCAGAGAACGCCGCCAGCCTGGTTGGCATCGAGTTGTGTTGTGGTGCGGCCATGGCTGCGCACTCCAAAGTCCTGCATGAAGGCGGCGCGCGTGGGCTGGTTGAGAATCAAAAAACGCTGAACCGTCATCCACAGCGAAGAGTACGGTGGTGTGGAGCCTGCATGCCAGATCACGCGTGAGCGTCTGCTATGGCGAGCCAGCCGTTCGAACGATTGAGTAGGCGTTGGCACAAGCGGGATTTATGGAGACTTGGCAGGCCGCTTGCGATGAACGCTGGCCGAGATCAGACGCATGTGGTCGGTGAATTGGGTCTGTGCCAGCGCATCGATCCAGTTGGCCTGCGACGTGGCGGCTTCCCAGGGATCACCGCGGGCCGCATTCACCAGAATGTCCTCGACCGCCCAGGCGATGTGCTGCATTGGAAACTCGGCGTCGCCCTGGTAGTTCGCAGGCAGCAGCGACTCCAACACCCGCCACAAGACGTCGGCGCTGGGTGCCAGACGTGCACCTCGGGCGTAGGCATCCGGGATGAAATGCGCCAGGTACGATGTGCCGCTGTGCGGTGGCCACTCGGATGCCTCGTCATACCCCTTCAGCACAAATTCCACTTCGTCTGCACTGCGGATCCCCGGAAACGGCCAGTGCGACACCAGGAAGCGGGCCGCGACATGGGCATGGTCTGACTTTCCCAGCAGCTCATAGGTGTAGTCCATCTGGTGGGAGGCAATAGAGAAGACGCTCAGGCGATATCCCTCCCAGTCCATCGCGTTTTGTAAACCCAGCAGCCAGTTCCATTCACGAAACGTCATGGCCTGGGCTTCGTCAATCAGCAGGGTCACAAAATTGCTCCCGCAGCTGACGGCCGAGGCAATCAGAAACTCGGTCAAGAGGCGCCGGCGGTCACCGCGCGTGGCCCGGGTGGATGCATAACGAAATCCAGCTGCCAGGCCCAACGACACCCAAAACTCTTTTTCGTTGAGGTGGCTGTCGGGCGGGCGGCTCCAGATGTGCAAGGGGATGCGCTTGCCGAACCGGTCTTCCAGGACGTTTTTAAGATGCCATTTGACGCCGCGGGACTTGCCAAAGCGGGAAGGTCCATGGATGTAGCCACCGGGTTGGCGCTGATCGATCCAGTCGCCGATGGTCTGTGCCATGGCGTGCACCGGGGGTGTGAAAACAGCGTATTCCTGCATCAGCACCGGATGTTTCGGGTCGATGTGGGCTGGCAGTTTGCTGCGCATGGCGCGACTCCCTCAGTTGGCCGCTTTACGCAACGGCGGCAAGACTTTGGACGGTGTTTGCGTCCTTGGGGATGTTTGGACTGGCTTGGTTGCAACCGCAGCGCTGTCGTCCGACACCTCCGATGGCGCACCGCCAGCGGTCGTTTCGGTTTCCTTGAGTCGGGACTTGGCCGCCACGACCTCGGCGTCGCTTGAGCGGAACTGCGAGTGCTCCACCAGGAGTCGTTTCAGTTCGAGATAGCTGGGGTGGATAGGAAACTTACCCTTGGCGTTGGATTCCACGAAGTCCATGAACACCGTTATTGCATCAGCGCCATTGGCTAAAGCAAAACGCCGGTTGCGCACCATGGAATTGATGGCACTACGGATACCCAGGCTGTGCGGCGTACGGTGCCAGGGAGGGTGGGCCCGCAAGACTCCCAAACGGTGACCATCCCTGGTGGTGGCCAGAGCAATGCGTGCGTCATCTTCCAGGTGGTTGATGACCCAGATCTGCTTACCTACCAGGTCATGCCGCTGGGCCAGTTCTTCGTTGGAATAGCTGGCACCCAGGAAATTTACATAGGGCCTGCGACCTTGCTGGTAGCCCCCGCGAACGATACAGAGCTTGCGAACGCTCAACAGGCCTTGAACCGAGTTGGGGTCGGCATGCCGCTTGGGCAACTTGTCCATGGATGCGCAGAAGTCCAGCATCTGTAGCGGTGAGCGATACCCCAGACTGCTGTGGGGCGTGGCGTTGTAATTGGCGATCAGGACATCCAGCAGTTCGGCGGCATATTCCAGCTGGAATTCGCTGATGACGGCCACCTTGTCGGGATCGCGTCCTCTTTTATCCTGCACCTTGGCACCCGTGGTGTTGGACATGCGGTGCAAGCCGCGCGAACCCAGGGTCCTGAAAAACGTTTCGATAAACGGCCGGTCGTCTTTGCTCCTGCGTTGGGCAAAGCCCGCGCTGGGGTCGAGCAAGGTGGACCCGACCACATCCTGTAGCTTTGATTTGACCGTTTTGCAGGTTTCAGCCAGAGCGCCATCCACACTGGTCTCATTCCAGCACAGGCCGACATAACGCTCGTGGTGTCCGCTGGGCAGGGCAGCATCTTCGAAGTAGGCCTGATCCCCAAAGCTCACCATTTTGCGACTCCAGCGGACGAGCGCGTTTTTGATGGCGGCGATGACATCGTCCTTGTTGACCTCCACGCGCAGGCTGAGGTGGTAGCCAATCACGGCGCGGGACGCGACATCGAGCAGCACAATGACCCAGAGCCGGTGGATCAGGCGTGGGTGCCAGCCGCCATCGAGCGCGGGAATCATGACGACAAATCGGCCGTCGAGTTTGTGGGCATCCATCTCGACGCGCTCAAACGGGTTGTGGACCGGGCGGTTGATACCGGCGCCCGAGACCATCTTTTTCTCCAACTGGGGGCCACCCACAATCCGGGCCGCCTTGATGGGGTTGGCGCTCAGCACCGCGTCAGCGTAACGGCACAGAGTCGGGTAACCCATGGTTTTCATGGTGAACGGCCACTCGTTGCGGGTTTCAAGCCCAAGACTGCGCAACTCCTTGAGAAACCATGCCCATAGTGCGTGGCGCGGCCGGCGAATCTCCGCGAGCTTCAGATCGGCGCAGGATTTAAGGATTTGCTTTTCCAGCCGATCGGCGAAATCGGGCTCTTGCAAGAGTAAGTTGGAGAGTGCGCCGGACGCACCCCGGCCACTTGCATCAGCGCGAATCTTGGTTTTTCGGCGGTATTTGACGATGTGAATTCCGGGCACCAGTGCCCTCCAACCGTAAATACGCCCGTCGGGGTGAGGGTGCATACACCGCTCACGAATCGCACGGTTGATGAACCTCGGATGCACGCCCGTGCTCGAATAGATCGTCGCGCTGGCCACACCTTGCAAATAGAGGCGCACCGCCTCTTGGCGTTTCAGAAACTGGCCGAGGTCCGCCGTGGACAGAGCGCCCACGTCTGGGCTGGGCCAGTTTTCGACAGAGAAGTCCTCCCTGTCGGTAACACCTTTGAGGTTTCTGCCGATCAGCACGCCATTGGGCATGGCAGGGTTCCTCCATTGAAGGACCGCCGTCTGGGTTGATTTCGTTCAACCCAGGACCGTTTTTATGGAAAACTCCACCTTGGGAACGTTATTGTGAAAAATAACTTTTCACAATTTATAGCCCGCTTTTCTGAAAAATCAAGAAAATCAAAGACTTGTGTGAACCCAGTTGGGAACACTTTTTAGTAGACAAACGTACCTGATCTTTGGCGCGGATTTAACTAGGTAAGCCGGTGGTTGCGGGTGAAAAGTGCCAGGAATCGCGTTCCAAAAAATGTAGAGCATATTTGACATATTTTGAGTGGATGTGCCCAATAGGATTTATGAACCTCGCAGACATTGGTCAGCTCGTACACGAACGGCGTCAGGCGTTAGGGCTCTCCCAGGCCCGGCTTGCCTTGATGAGCGGCTTGTCGCGCGCGACCATCAATCAGCTTGAAACCGGGTCCCTGGTGGACTTGGGTGCGGCCAAGCTCATTGCACTCTTGGACCTGGTGGGTCTGAACCTGGCTGCGGACACACGCAAGGGTCATGCACACGCGTTGCAGTCGGTCAGTCAGAGCGCCAGTGTGAGTTACAGAACGCTGCTCGACCCGGCTGTGCTGGCCGCAGCTTTGGTGGACGGCGTGCTGCCCAAGGGCATAACGCCTCACGTTGCCACCATCCTTGATGAGGCGCCCCCGTCACTGATCGTGGCAGCAATCGAGGAGGTGGCAAGCACGAGCAGCACGCACCCTAAGCTCCTGTGGAAGCATGTGATCCATTGGGCCAAAGACCTGCATTCACCGCGGGGGGTGTGGGCGTGATCGGGGGCTCAGGTAAACAAGGCTGCGCTGGACAACGCGTACATCCTGTTTAATAACTTGTCAGTACGTTGTCCGGACGATATGATCTGCGGCATCCAATCCAATAAAGGTGAAACCATGACTGCAGCCGTTGCATCAAAATCCGAACGCATCGACGTTCGGGCCAGCCTGCCTGTGAAACAGCTGTTACAGGAGGCGGCACGCGCGGCCCACAAGAACGTCAGCGAGTTCATGCTGGATGCGGCTGTTGTGGCAGCCAACCAGATGCTGGCCGATCGGCTTCGTTTCGAACTGTCACCACAGCAATGGAAAGCTTTTCAGGCGGCATTGGATCAGCCGGTGAGCGCCAAGCCTAAGTTGAAGAAACTGCTCAACGAGCCGGGGTTGCTGGGTTGATCACAAGAACTTACGAGCCCGTGCGCAAGTTGGCAGCGTCCGATCACTTGGACGCTTTTGATTGTGGCCAGCCTGCCCTGAACATCTACCTACAGCGTTTTGCCTTGGGCAACCAAAAAGCCAACAGCGCTCAAACCTATGTCGCATGTTGTGCCGAGGACGTCGTAGGTTTCTACAGTCTTGCCGTTGGCAGCGTGGAACCCAGCGTTGCAGCTCCCCGTGTTGTCAAGGGTATGCCCAAGCACCCAGTGCCAGTCATGCTCTTGGCCCGGCTTGCAGTTGACAACGCGCACCAGGGCGTGGGTTTGGGTCGTGCCTTGCTCAAGGACGCTTTGATTCGCACGGTTAGAGCGGCCGACATCGCCGGCATACGGGCATTGCTGGTGCATGCGAAGGATGAAGCAGCCAGAAACTGGTACCTCCAATGGGAGTTCGAACCCAGTGTCACCGACCCCTTGCATCTCTACCTGCTCATGAAAGACCTCAAGGCGATGGTGCCAAGCTCGGCCTGAAACTTTTAGAAGATCCAGCGATGACCCCTGCGTCCCCTGCAATGCCAGCACCGCTGTTTTATGGCACCCTTTTGACGCGGCGCAAAGCCGGCCGCCCCAAAGGATCCAAAGCACAGGTCGTCCAAGACGCCCGCGCATTGGGCATCCACCACTTTGCTTTCGTGCGCTCCAGTCTTCTGGGCCTGGACCTGGCCGAGTCCTTTGATCGCTACCTGGCCTGGTCGGAATCCACCACCGACCTGCGCTACGTACAGAACCGCCGGGAAGCACTCCTGAAGCGCATCATCGAAGCCGGTCGTCAACACGATGCGACCCTTGCCTCGCATTCCAAAATCACCCATTTGCTGGACTTGCTGCGCAGCGATGTGGCACCACCCAAGGCAGTGACACTTCCCAGTCTGGACGAGTGGATCGACTCCGAAGGTATGGACCCTGATGGTTGGAGCGAGGCAGAGTTGCTGGCCGAGTACAAGGCAGCGTTCGGTCTGGACAATGTGGACGCCATCGAGGCGGGCTCTGAATTCAAGGACCCGGTGGCTGAGCGGGTGAGGGCACTCAACTACCTGGAAACCGTGCTTTCAGTCCTGCCCACCGCCACCGACAGGCTGGAATCCTGGTTTGCCCGACCGGTTGTGAAATGCCTACGCAACATGGGCATCATCACCCTGGGTGACCTGGTGCGTTTCATCAACGTGTATGGTCACCGCTGGTATTCCACGATCAAGGGGTTTGGTGCCCAGCGCGCAAAGCAAGTCGTGCACTGGCTGATCCTGGAGCAGGACCATTTGAATCTTCTGGTGTCTGCCAGCGTGCATGAACCCAAGACCAAACGCGAGTTGCGGGTAGGCTCCTTGCTGCCATCGGTGGGTCAGGATTCGCTCGCGGTGCGCCAGTTTGGAGCCGGAACGCTGGTGGCCAGTGCCATGCAGCACATGCAAGCCACACCGGCATTGGCAGGAGGGCAGGGGGATTTCCGGTCCCACATGGCCAATACCCTGGGTGCCAAGAATGATCTCGAAGCGGTGAGTGCGTGGCTGTCCCGGTACAACGAGAAGCCCTCCACCCAGCGCAGCTACCGCAAGGAGGCGGAGCGCTTTTTGCTGTGGTGCGCGCAGGAGCTCAGGAAACCCCTGTCCAGCGTGAACTCACCCGATTGCCAGAAATACCGGGAATTCCTGCAGGCCGTACCCGGCACCTGGATGCAGCGTGCCCCACTCAAACGCACCGATCCGGGTTGGAGAGCCTTCCGTAGCCAACCCAGTGCCGCTTCGCAAAAGCAGGCCCTGGTGATTCTGCAGACCCTCTTTGGTGGCCTCGTGGATGCGGGCTACCTGGTGGCCAACCCCATGCGCTCGCTGATGAAGGGTTTCGATCTGCCGGCTTCCAAGATGGACATCCGGCGTTCGTTCACGGAAGCTGAGTGGGCGCATGTACTGACCTGTGCGGATGCACAACCAGTCGGTCCGGAACGCCTGCGCCTGAAATGCATCCTCGAACTTCTTGTCACATCGGGCATCCGCCTGGATGAGCTGGCCAAAGCAACACACAAGGACTTGCGCATCGAAGCTTTGCCTGACCTGCCAGAGACCTGGATCCTCACCGTCACCGGAAAACGCAACAAGACACGCGAAGTGCCGCTCAATCCGGATGTGGTCAAACTCCTGGCTCTGCATGGCGGCGAGTTTTTGGAGGAGGACAAGGGCGCGACTGACAAGGACAACCTTCCATTGATCCGCACCCTGGGGGCGTCGGTGCCGCAGTGGAAACGAGGGGAGGGTGGTGAGCTCGTCACGACCTCCGCAACCGAGCAAGCGGGTTCAGCCTTGTCGGCGTCTGGCATTTATGCCGTTCTCAAGCGCTTCTTCAAACACGCAGCTAAATCGGCTGCGCAGGCCGGGCTGGACGAAAAACGGTTTGAGAAGGCCAGTACGCATTGGATGCGCCATACCTTCGTGCGTCAGGCATTGGTGGATGGGGTGCCGATTGAGGTGGCCAGCGAGTTGGCGGGGCATGCCAGTATTGATACGACTTCCATTTATTCGACGCAGGAGCTGGCGCGTAAGATCAAAGCGGTTCAGGGGATGCGTCGACGGGTGGTTGCTTGACCTAACGTAATGACACTGATCAGACCGGTAGGCCAAAGAAGATTCAAGGGGATCCTTACGACCTGTCAAATTTCCTCTTATTAGGGGATGGACCGTGACAAGCCGGCTCTAATACGACGGCAAGGCCATGAACTCAAAATGCAATGGGTCGAACCTACTTACCAAATCTGCAATTGCAAAATAGCAGACGTATGCGGCCAGCAAATGCCACAAGAGTGTTGAACTGACTGAGGTATGGTGGCAACAGATGCGCAACCAAACGCGAAATCGTTCGTGGACTTTGAAACAAAAAAAGGGAGCTTAGATATGCACGAGATCATCTGCCCGCACTGCGGCAAAGCATTCAAAATCGATGAGGCAGGGTATGCGGATATCCTGAAACAGGTTCGCGATAGCGATTTTGAGAAGCAGTTGCATGACCGCCTTGAGCTCGCTGAACAAGACAAACGCAATGCCGTCGAGCTTGCCGAGACGAAGGTCACCAACGAATTGGAGAAGGCAGCGGCTAAGAAGGACGCCGAGATCCAAGAACTGAAATCCTTGGTCAATGCTGCAGAAGTCGCACGCAAGCTCGCAGTTTCTGAAGCTCTAAGCCCGGTGGAGAAAGAGCGGGACGATCTCATGAACCAGCTTGCGCAGGCAAAGCGTGACCAGGCGGCCGCTGCACAGCTGGCGGATGCCAAGTCCGCGGGTGAAGTGCAGAAGACGGCCGCGGAAAAGGATGCCGAGATTCAGGACCTGAAGGCAAAACTTAATGGCATTGAGGTTGCGCAAACGCTTGCAATCACTCAGGCGGTCGGAGCAGTGGAAAAGGAGCGCGACGAGCTCAAGAGCGATCTTAAGCAGGCGGAGCTGGAGAAGCAGCTCGCCGAGACGGCGCTTAGGGATAAATATGAGACTCAGATCAAGGATCGCAATGACACGATTGATCGCCTAAAGGATATGAAGGCTCGCCTGTCAACCAAGATGGTTGGCGAAACACTGGAACAGCACTGTGAGACCGAGTTCAATCGAATTCGGGCAACTGCGTTTCAGAGAGCACATTTCGAGAAGGACAACGACTCGCGCAACGGCAGCAAAGGAGACTATATCTTTCGCGACTTGGATGAAGAGGGCACTGAAATTGTCTCAGTTATGTTCGAGATGAAGAACGAGAGCGATGGCACGACCACCAAGAAGAAGAACGAGGATTTCCTGAAAGAGCTGGACAAGGATCGTACGGAAAAAGCTTGCGAGTACGCGGTACTGGTCTCCCTGCTTGAACCCGACAGCGAGCTCTACAACTCCGGGATCGTGGATGTTTCCCACCGCTACCCAAAAATGTACGTCGTGCGACCGCAGTTCTTCATTCCGATCATCACTCTGCTACGCAATCCTGCGATGAACGCGCTCAAATACAAGACGGAGCTTGCGCTGGTGAAGGCGCAGAACATTGACATTACAAATTTTGAGGCTGGGCTCGAAACTTTCAAAGCTGGGTTTGCCAGGAACTACGACCTTGCCTCCGGCCACTTTCAGAAGGCAGTTGCTGAAATCGAAAAATCGATTGAGCATCTACAAAAAACAAAAGATGCACTACTCGACACCGTCAAGCAACTGGGTCATGCGAATAACAAAGCGCAGGACGTGACGATTAAAAAGCTGACCAAAGGGAATCCGACGATGGCGGCCAAGTTTGCTGAACTCAAAAACGTAGACCCCACCGATGCTTGATGATTTGGGTCATTCACGGGAGAGGAATCTCACGTTGCTATCGGCACGCTAAGTGACTATGTCGTACTCTCACTCGTGTTGGTAAGCGCCTGTTTTGGCTGCACCGACCAAGCCGCTGGCTTGTCGTCTTTGTCAGTTCCGGCCGCTGCCGTCGTCGGCTGCACCTTGCCGGACGCGTGGAGAGTGGGTGCGTAGATTGCATAAACCTGCATTGGTGTCACCCCGATATTGGTAATGTTGTGCCAGGTACCCGTCATAGAATGGGTCAAAGGGCAGAAGACCACAGGGAGCGTCGATGTACAGCGTTAGCGTCAAACTCATTGGTAACAATGCCAATGCCTCTCAGGGATTGCTCGCCACGGGGTTGCGAGCATGAGCGGCCTATCGGACCTTCTAGTCAACCTCCTGAACTATGTCGTTGAGCAGTCCAAAGAGACTGACCCTAACGGATTCAAGCTCACTGGTTACAAAGAATTCCTTAGATACAAGCCCAGCCTGGCAGGCTTACCGGGCATAGACTTTGACAAGAGCGTTGAAGGTGACCACATATGGATGCGCGTTGACCGACTAAAAGCCACGACCCCACCGACGGTGCAGTCAAAAGAAGGTCAGAAATTCATCACTATCTCCGACCGCCCAGAGGGACCAGGGCCCGCAATCAATGAGACGGCCCTAAATTTCAGTGTCGCCGATGCGGTCAAAGGGCTGTCCAAGGTTGACGCGGACCGCGAGTCACTGGAGGTACGAAAAGGCATCACCGAGTCATTGGCTGCGTACAAGCCGCTCTGGGAAGCCTGGGCGGAGGGTGAGAAGCCAAGACGTGCAACTATCGGCCTCTATGGGGACCTGTTTGCGCTGAAACACCAGCTGGAGTCCGAGGAGACTGCAAAGCCGCACGAGCTGGTCTGGGGTGTAGGTATTACGTCCTGGCGACTTCCGGTTGAAGGGCGCACGGGACCCAGTGCAGTTGAGTTCCAGTACCCACTGATAACGCAGGCCATGGAGATATCGGTCGAAGACGTCTCGATGGCAATTCTGTTGCGGCCGCGGTCCGTCGACCCGCGATTTGAGTTTGATGCATTTGCCGCCTGCCAAGTGCTCAGCGCCCCAGAAGTTGAAAAAGCCTGCAAGGAAGCCCTGGCCAAAACCCCTGAGAGGCCGGTGTCTCCGTTTGATGCGGGGAGCTACGAGCACCTCCTGAAGCTGGCAGCCGGAAACCTACATGAGCGCGGGCAGTACCTGCCTAATCAGGACAAGCCCTTGCCAGCAACGGACGAGCCCGTCGTCACGGATGCCTGGGTGATTTTGGCCCGCCCCCGTTCAAACAACTACCTCATTGAGGACATTGAGCGACTGAAGGGCTGCATCTACAGCGGCGCGGTTATTCCGCCTGGCTGCCTTGAACTGGTTACACCCCCATCTGACGCAGCTGTCAGTTTTGACCCGATTTCGTTCAGAGGACTGTCCGGTGCTGGCAGCTCGGCCGGGACGGGTGGCAACAAGCCTCAAGAGCTCTACTTTCCGCTTCCATACAACCACGAACAGGTCACCATCGTTGAGCAGCTGGAGCGTTCAAATGGAATCACGGTGCAAGGGCCGCCAGGCACCGGGAAGACGCACACGATTGCCAACATCGTGTGTCACTACCTCGCAACCGGGAGAAAAGTGCTGGTAACCTCCAAAGGTGAACAAGCTTTGGAGGTGCTGCAGTCGAAGATTCCGGAGGGAGTCCGTCCGCTGTCCGTCGCACTGATAGCAGGGGACCGTGAGGGGATGCGACAGTTCCAGTCGTCTATCGAAACCATCATCCATACTGTTTCACAGTTGAACCCCGACGTTGCGCGGACCGAGATTGCCCGGCTGCTGAGCGCCATAGACCGAGCACACTCAGAGTTGGCAACCATCGACGCACGGGTAGATGACATTGCCCGTTCGCAGCTGTCTGACGTGGAAGTCGACGGGGTCACCATGCGGGCCCAAAAGATGGCCGAGCTGGTGGTTCACGGAAGCGCCCGCCATTCATGGTTCGATGACGTGCTCTCTCTGGAACCAGAAAATGCGCCGCCGGTGACCGCCACTGAGGTGGCGCACGCCCGTGAAGCCCGTCGCAGACTGGGCGCAGATTTGCCATACGTAGAGGCGCGAATTCCATCGAGCAGCGCGCTGCTGCCGGCGGCGGAAATTGAAAAACTGCACAACGTGTTGGTGAGCATTCGAGAAATCGAAGAGGCTGAGGCCAAAGGCGGCCTGCTATCGTTGCGCGCAACGACTCAAGAAGTGTTGGACGACGCCCGCAAGCTGTTGACGGCAGTCGAGACAGCGGTGGCACTGGCCCAAGAGCTTGAGCACACGGGTGAGGTCTGGACGTTCGAGCTGCGCAAAAAATGCCGGCAAAGTGATTTTGTTAGCGAGCGCAAGGCGCTTGAGGCGCTCTTCAATGAGATTGAGGTATTGATTCAGGCGCGGGCGACCTTTCTGATTCGACCGGTAGAAGTTGCTGAATCAGCAATTGGACTTGTTAAATTCCGGGAGGCGTTGACCAGAGGCAGCGAGACTGGAAAGCCATTTGGCATGTTTGCATTCGGTGCTGGTGATGTTAAAGACCAGGTACAGGGGGTGAAGGTGGCCGGGCTGGCGCCTTCAAGTGCAGACGATTGGAAACATGTTCTGGAGTACATCAAGTTGCACGACCGTGTCCTGTCGTTCAGCACCCGCTGGAACCAGTTTGCACAATTGCTTTCAATACCCGTGGTCAGCGGTGGTGTGCAGGCCCTTCGGAACATTGAGCAAATCACGGTAGCGGCCAGAAAAGCCCATTTGTTGGCAACAAGCCACGACGTGCAATTGCCGGCTATGGCGGAGCGGGTCTTCAACAAGCCGCCTGTGGCACAGATTCACGGTACATCCGCGGATTTGCTCAAGGTGAAGGAGCATTTGCGTGCGCATCTCACCCGGGCCGACTTGGCCCGCGCAGCCACGATGCTTGCCACGCTCCAAGAGAAATTGGCTGGGACATCAGGTGCGGTGTCGGATGACCTACGAGCTTTCGTGGTTACTGCGTTGGGCAATCGTGAACTGCCTGCTGAGAGGGTTGTTGCCCGGTATGCCGAGCTAGTTAATGAAATTCGGCGTATCGAGGCACTTGTGGGGGACATTCAGACTGTCATCAAAATTTCCGGCGCGTTTGAGCTTGCTGGTGCCGAAAAACTTGCTGCACGTATGTCACACACGCCCCTTGGGTCATCGGGAGAGGACTCCGTATTGCCAATTTCGTGGCGGGATGCTTGGAACTGGGCGCGCGTTAAAGCGCACCTAGAAAAGATTGAAGCCCGTGATGAATTGTTGACTCTGGCAAGCCGCCGCCGGGACCTTGAGGTGGGTCTCGCCAAGCTATACGAAAACATGGTCTCGGTGTCCGCCTGGCTCGCGACCAAGACTGGTGCATCACCCAAAGTGCTGTCGGCACTGGAAACCTACAAAACCGCGATTCGAAGGATTGGTCAAGGTACGGGCCCGAATGCCACCAGGCACAGGCGCGACGCACAGAAGGCAATGCAGGATGCTCAGGGGGCGGTGCCGTGCTGGATTATGAGCCACAACAAGGTGTCAGAAACCCTGCCGGCCACTCTTGGGAGCTTTGATTTGGTGGTGGTAGACGAGGCCAGCCAGTCCGATCTTTGGGCGCTGCCGGCCGTTTTGCGCGGCAAGAAGATTTTGGTCGTTGGCGACGACAAGCAGGTGTCGCCCGATGGAGGATTCATTGCCGCGACACACATTCAGACGCTAAAGAACCGGTTCCTTGCCGACCAGCCCTACGCAGCGGTGCTGACACCAGAAAAATCCCTGTACGACATTGCATCAACGGTATTTGCAGCACAGAAGGTCATGCTGCGCGAGCATTTCCGGTGTGTGCCGGCCATCATCGCCTACAGCAACCAGTTTTACGACGGTTTCATGCTGCCTCTGCGCATCCCCAAGGAATCAGAGCGCATCGACCCGCCACTAGTCGACATCTACGTCCCCTCTGGTTACCGGGACAAAAAGGACATCAATCGGCCCGAGGCAGAGGCCATCGCAGACGAAATAGAAGCCATCCTGCAGAACAAGAAATTCGCAAAGCGGACCCTGGGCGTTGTGTCTTTGCTGGGGCCTGACCAAGCCAAGCACATTGACACCGTGGTGCGAACCCGGTGCGATGCGGCAGAGCTGATGCGCCGAAAATTTGAATGTGGCGATGCTAGGGTGTTCCAGGGAAGTGAGAGGGACATCATGTTCTTGTCGATGGTGGTGGACCCCCAAGCCTCCAGGGCCCTTTCTGGGAACACGGCGGAACAGCGATTCAACGTCGCCGGTAGCCGGGCGCGGGACCGTATGTACCTGGTGCGCTCAGTTCAGTCGTCGGACTTGTCACATCTGGATTTGCGAGCAGGTTTACTTTCACACTTCAGCAAACCCATGGAGGGGAGCTACGAGGAAAACAAGAACCTCATCGGACTATGCGAATCAGGTTTTGAGAAACAGGTGTACTCGGCCCTAGTTGATAAGGGGTTCCGAGTGATTCCGCAGGTGAAGGCAGGGTCGTTCCGCATAGACATGGTGGTTGAGGGCGAGCGCGATGCGCGGCTGGCCATCGAGTGTGATGGCGATGAATTTCATGGACCGGACCGGTGGGCAGCGGACATGAGTCGTCAGCGGGTCCTTGAGCGCGCCGGCTGGACCTTCTGGAGGTGCTTTGCGTCCACTTGGTCTTTGCGGCAGGACGAAGTGCTTGATGAACTCCTACAGCGACTTTGCGCCATGGGTATTGAGCCGTTGGGCACACTTGAAAAGATTCCATCCTTGGTCGAACAGCGCACGTGGGTTCCAAAGTCGCAAGTAAGTGCCGAGACCGGAGATTTGGTGGTCAGCGCCTTGGAGGCTGCAATCAAAGAGGCCGGTGCGTGATTTCAGGGCGACGGCCGGAGGGTGACGCTGTCGGTGCAATGTCGGGCTTCTGTCGTGTTCTTTTTGGGTCGAAAACTGAATACTTGCTTCATCAATAACCCACCTGATGGAGCCCTCAATGACTACTGCTGAACATACCAAGTCCCCCCGCATGCCAACGCTGCAAGAGTTGGCTTTTTGCATCAAGCTCTTTCGTGAGCTGCGCAAATGGTCCCAGGAGCAGCTTGCTGATATTTCGGGACTGACCGCACGGACTATTCAAAGAGTGGAAAAGGGTGAGGCTTCTGCACCCGATACTCGCCGCGCTTTGGCTCGGGCCTTTGGCCTTGAGGACATAGATGCCTTTAACAAGCCAATCAGTATTCCGGACGCGGAAGAACAAAAGGCCCAGCAAGAGCAGCTTGCTCGAGACTGCATAACGCTAAAAGCACTTCTGCTGCACACGGGAAAGGAGCTCGCTAGGCTGGCTGATGTCACTGTGCTGGACTCTTTCTCCCAGGCAGTTGACCTGCCCAGGGCCGCTGACGAGCATTACGCTGCTCTCGTGGACTACTACCGGGAATATCGCGATTGCAAGGAGCTGTATGCTGAGTCGGAAAAATTCGATGTATACGATGCGTTCGACGCGCATATATCCGCGCTTAAGACCATGGGCTTTTCCCTTTGCTATGCCACCCGTAAGGTCGCGTTCAAAAGTGAACCCGGTGTCCCACCACTTACCGCTGAGGCTCTTCATGTGGTGGCCTGCCATCGTGGCCAGGAACTGACTGAGTTCGCTGTCCCAAAATCCATGAGACTCGGGTAAGCCAAGGGCAGTAAACAGTGGCGGTGAACTTTTGCTACGCACTTCGCAGAACAGTAAGAAGTTTGAGTGCTTTGGTCAGGTGACATCCGTCATCGTGTTTGCAAGCGAACCCATATCCACGCGGGTCCATCTTGACCTCACTCCATATTGCCGATTTCCGCACACTCCAATATACTGTATGCATGCAAGGGCTATCCATTTAGCTCCACAGCGTATTGACTACCGGACTCGCGCCCTGACGGGTGTTGGTTGTCACGAATGTTGGCATATGTGGCGGGTGCTGCTAAGACGGATTGCGTCATCAGTCGATAGAAGAGCAGCCCCCTTGAACGCGATGTCCGTCGGTTGAATCTGAAGGTGAATTCATCAAGGTAGTAGTCTACGTGTCGAGGATCAACTGCGCCCTGATGAGTGCCAAGAAACCAGCGCTTTAGCAATGCTG
>Ga0116172_10000385_pt1 | contig 46106 bp, 36 predicted proteins | sample AD_UKC083_MetaG_FD_89799 | JGI IMG/M metagenome (GOLD analysis project Ga0116172, IMG submission 89799) | Active sludge microbial communities of municipal wastewater-treating anaerobic digesters from USA - AD_UKC083_MetaG | ecosystem: Engineered > Bioreactor > Anaerobic > Digestate | place: USA... | reverse complement strand
ATGCAAAAGCGACTAAAGATTTGTCCTAATACTTCGTCGTTGCTGATCTGACCGGTAATAAGCCCCAGGTGGTACATGCATTCCCTGATGTCCTGAGCGATAAAATCGCCGGACAAGTTTTGTTGCAAACCTTCCCGAACGCGCCTTATGGCTTCCAGGCCGGCGGAGAGAGCTTCGAAGTGCCTTATGTTGCTGACTATGGTATCGGTTTTGTCAAATTCGGGCAGATTGGTCAGTTCTATCAATTTAGATTTGAGTTCTTCGATGTTTTGTCCGTATTTGGCTGATATTTGAATGCGGTCGCCGGGAATATGCGCAAATAAGTTTTCGACAATACCTAACTCTTCGCCGGCAATCTTATCGGTTTTATTGAAGACGAGCAAGAGCTTTTTCCCCTGACTGCGGGGAATAATGCGGTCGGCCATCCAATCGATGTGCTCGCTGAGCTGGGTGGAGTCTATCAACCAGAGAATAATGGATGCCTGTTCTATTTTCTGATACGTGCGTTCTATGCCCAGGCTTTCGATGCGGTCTTTGGTTTTGCGTAAGCCTGCCGTATCTATAAAACGAAAACTAAGGCCTCTTATGCTGACCAGGTCTTCGATGCTGTCGCGGGTGGTGCCGTGTATGTCGGAAACAATGGCTTTGTCTTCGTTGAGTAATTTGTTGAGCAAAGTCGATTTGCCGGAGTTGGTTTCACCCACTATGGCCACCGGTATGCCGTTTTTTATGGCGTTGCCCAGGCTGAAGGATTCGCAAAGGGCAGAAAGTTTGGATTCCAGTTGATCGGCCAGCTTTTTGAGTTCGTCCCGGCTGGCGAAAATCAGGTCTTCTTCGCTGAAATCAAGTTCCAGTTCTATCAAGGAAACAAAATGCAGCAATTTTTCCCTGAGATCTGCCAGATCCTTGGAGAAACCTCCCCGCATCTGTTTCAGTGCCAGTTGATTTGCCGAAGAAGAATCTGCTGCAATCAGGTCGGCTACGGCTTCTGCCTGCGACAGGTCCATTTTCCCGTTCAGAAAAGCCCGTTGGGTAAATTCTCCCGGCCCGGCTTGTCGGCAACCTAATTGAATTAAGAGCTGAATCAGCCTTTGCTGAATAAAGAGAGAACCGTGGCAATAAAACTCCACCGTGTCTTCACCGGTAAAAGAATTTGGCCCCCGGAATACGCTCAGCAGAACGTAATCAAGTACTTTATCGGCCTCTTCCATCAGCCGCCCGTATTGACAACTGTGACTCGCCTGCTCCCTAACAGGGCAGCCATTTTTACCGGGAACAAACAACTGATCGGCAATCGTAATGGCTTCCGGTCCGGAGAGCCTGATAACAGCAATTCCTCCCGAACCCGGCGGAGTGGAGATGGCACAAATAGTATCTTGTTTCATAGGTCTTACAGGCGGTCGAGTACCAGGGTTATCAGTTCAGACATACGATCTTTGTAGTTGGTTTTGGCATCACTTGCAAAACGATTTACTATGACCAGGCAAACCGTCATGGCTTTGTGTCCCATAAGAGCAGCCAGGCCCGCTACACCGGCACTTTCCATTTCGTAATTGGTAATGCGGTAAGAGTCGTAACGGAAGCTGCGCAGGCTTTCGTTGAATCCGGGCAGGGCTAATTTCAATCGAAGTTGTCTTTCCTGGGGGCCGTAAAAACCGTTAGCTGTCACGGTTACCCCGCGGAGCATATCTTGTTGCCCTATGCGGGCAAGCAGTTCAGGATTGGCCGAAACCACATAGGGACGAGCCCATTGTTTCAGGTAAGCGGTATGATTGCAAAAAGCATCTTCAAATCCCCGGTCGGAAACCTTGTCGCGGCCGGCATAAAAATTGAGCAGGCCGTCTAAACCGATGGATTTTTCGGAAATCAGGAAGCTGCCCACCGGCAAGTCTTCCTGCAGGCCTCCGGTGGTGCCTATCCTGACTATGCTGAGGCTTTTCTTTTCGGCTTTTTCGCTTCGCTTTTCAAAATCTATATTAGCCAGCGCATCGAGTTCATTCATCACGATATCGATGTTGTCGGTGCCGATGCCGGTGGAAAGTACGGTCATTCTTTTACCGTAATAAGATCCGGTAACACTGTGGAACTCACGATTTCGTACCCGGCATTCCACAATATCAAACTTCGAGGCTACCAGGCTTACTCGATCGGGATCACCTACCAGTACGACCCGCTCGGCCAGTTGTTCCGGCTTAAGACGAAGATGAAAAATGCTTCCGTCTTCGTTGATAATCAGCTCTGATTCGAGAAAATGCAAACTCATGGCGATGAAGTTTATGCCCCGTTTAAAGAGCAGTTAAACTAAGTGATAAGGGACGCTATTTCTTGGGCGTCGGAGGTTTGGCAATGGATTCCCTCATGTTGGTATCCGACTCGATATTTCTCATCCGGTAGTAATCCATTATTCCCAGGTTGCCGCTACGGAAGGCTTCCGCTATTGCTTTGGGTACTTCGGCCTCGGCTTCAATTACTCTGGCTCTGGCTTCCTGAGCCTTGGCTTTCATTTCTTGTTCCAGAGCAACGGCCATGGCACGTCTTTCTTCGGCCTTGGCCTGAGCGATGTTCTTATCGGCTTGAGCCTGATCCATTTGCAGTTCAGCGCCGATGTTTTTACCTACATCAATGTCGGCGATATCGATCGAGAGTATTTCGAAAGCAGTGCCGGCATCGAGGCCTTTGCGGAGCACTACTTTGGAAATGGAATCGGGGTTTTCGAGTACCATTTTGTGGTTTTCCGACGAACCGATAGACGATACTATACCTTCACCAACACGCGCCAGAACGGTGTCTTCGCCGGCACCACCCACCAACTGCTTGATATTTGCCCTCACAGTAACCCTGGCTTTGGCAATGAGCTGGATGCCGTCTTTGGCAACGGCAGTTACCGGAGGAGTGTCGATAACTTTGGGATTTACCGACATTTGTACGGCGGTAAAAACGTCCCGCCCGGCCAGGTCGATGGCTGTAGCCATCTGAAAACTAAGATCGATATTGGCTTTGGATGCCGATACCAGGGCGTGAACCACTTGTTGCACGTGACCTCCGGCCAGGTAATGTGCTTCCAAATCGTCGCGCCGTAGTTCTTTGAGTCCGGCTTTGTGTCCCTCTATCAGGGCGTTTACAATAATCGTGGGAGGAACTTTACGTATTCGCATCAAAAATAGCTGAATCAGAGAAATGTTTACTCCGGAAACTTTGGCCGATAACCAGAGGAAAAACGGCACATAATAGAAGAAGATAATCAAAAGAATGATTACCGGAATCAAAATAAGCAAACCAAATCCAGGTGACATAATAGTATAATTTAAAAGTGAATACTCGTTGTTTTTATGTTATGATACATCGTCGTCGTATTTTTTGACAATAACGTTCAAATCGGAAATCCTTATTACCAACACCTGAGTGCCTTCATCCAATATTTCGTTTTCGCTGCGTCCCTCGAGAGTTTTTCCGTTGATCAGAATTTTACCCGTCGGTGCGAGCCGGGAAATACAACGGCCTATGTCACCGACTTTGACCTCTGCACCTTGATGGGCAGCTATTTTGGAATCGATATTGGTTTCCAGCGACATTTTTTTGAGCGTTTTGGAACGAATAAACCAGACAAAAGCTATGGCCATGGCCGCAGCAGAGGAAATCAGAGTAATATGGCCGGCCGTAGGTCCGAGGTTGGTGTAGGCCACTATTATGCCCCCGGCAAAGCAAGCCAATCCGCCAATGAGGGCTACGGAAACACCCGGAAGGAAAAAAATCTCCAGGATCATAAAAAAAATACCCAATACGATCAGGCCAACGACCAGAGCTATATTCATACTGTTTTAATTGTTTATTGATGCATCGATTTTTTCCAACTCCAAACGTCTTATTTCATATTCCTTGAGCGGAATATCCCGTTCCAAAAAGAGCAATACCCACTCTGCATTTAAAATTCTGGAAGCCAATTCCTGTTGTTCCGGATTGTCTTTGCCCGTATACTTGGGCCGGTCGGCCTCTAATTGGGTATTCAAGCTATTGAAACGGGCTTGTAACTTCAAATATTGGAGATATGCCTGACGGGCTTCCTCGCTCCTGAAGTCGTTTTCGTTTTCATACACGAGGTCGTCTCTAACAAAAAAGCGAAGTTGTTCACTACCGGTATGTTCGAGCTCATGCAATACGGTATTGTCGTCGTATTGATAGCGTTCCTCCAGCATTGTTTGGATAGAATCGGTGTCTATGCCGTCCTGCGTCAGAGAGATAGAGGCAAGGCGTGCGTAATCGAGAACTTCCTGTTCCGATTTACCGCTGAGGATTTTTCGGGTGCTTTCGGGTATGAAAGTGTAAATTGTAACACTGTCTTTGCCGGCATAGCGGTCTGTAACTAAAAAGCCCCTACCGACATATTCGTCAACGATATAGAAATAGTCGTTATAGACAGAGTTGAAAGGCATGGGTAGAGGTTCGGGAGTAAAAAAGGATTCGGAGGCAAGGTGATAACGACTCACATACAAGTCGTAACCGCCTATGGAGTTGTAGCCGTCCGAAGCAAAATAGATGGTAATACCATCGTTGAGCACATAAGGGAAGCGTTCGTTACTTGCCTGATTTAAACTCTTAACCAGGTTGATTGTTTCCCAACTGTTCATTGTGCGGTTGAGGCTGAAAATGTCCCAGCCGTTTTCGGTTGTAGTGTCGTCGTAAAAAACACGGTCTTTACGCTCTGTCAGGTAGGCAACACTCAGGGAATCTCCTTTTTCGGGGAACAGCTTTCTGAGGGGAAGTATAGTGCCGTTAGCGCTGTGTAATCTGATGTTTTCGAAAACAGAATCCATCGGAACCACCAGGCTGTCAATAAAAACGACATCCTCGACGGCCTTCAGCATTTGTTTTGCTTTTTCGGAAGCCTTGAGCATACTTGCCACTTCAGCCGAATTGGAACTTAAGCCGAAAGCGATGTATTTATCGAGGTGTCCGGCGCTTTTGTCGAACTGGTATTGCTTGTGGTAATAGTCCGCCAATAACAGGCTGGCCGCTGGAATTTTGCTTTTTTCTGCGTTTATCAGGTATGGCAGGGCCGCTGTTGGATTGCCGGTATGGTAGAGGCAGGCTCCGTACCAATAGTTTAGGTTGACGTCTTTGGGTTTACGTTTGAGTTCCTGTTCGAAAACCGGTAGTGCTTTTTCATATTCACCGTTGATATACATAGCCCTGGCCTCTGTCAGGGTTTGAGCCGACAGGGGAACGGTAAAAAGGAGGAATACTATAAGCAGGTTTCTCATGTCCGGACTGAATCAGTTACAAAAATACAAAATTAAAAACGGATTATTCGGCGGCAGACTGTATTTTTGCGGAAATAATGTCTATGACTTTTTTGGAGCCTGCTCGGAAATTAAGTAAGAGACTCGATTTTCGCGTAAAGCAAGCTGTCGACAAGTACACTCTTATTCAGGATGATGATTCATTCGCTTTATCTGCCCTGTGCCGGGATCTGAGTGTAAAATTCCGCTTCAACAATACTCAGTCGGGCCTGATCGCCATCGCTTAGGCTTTCGATGCGAACGTTGCGGGTGGGTGAAGCAGGATTTAGGCTCAGATTGACGTAGCCCAGGGTCTTTTCTGTTTGTCCTTCCCAGAGTACTTCGTTTTGCTCGGTAAGAATTCTCAGGTGGTAGCTGGTATTCCTAAAGTTACCCAGTTTAAGGCAGGCTTCGGTTAGTACCGCACTGCGCGAAAGAGTGTAATCGATCCAGACTTCTCCGGCCGGGCCGCGGGCATCCCACCGGCTCAATTCATTGTCGTCAAAGCTCAATGCTACATCCCCGGGATTACTGCCGGCGACAGCCGATTGTATGCTGAGCGGAAGCCTCGACATCACAAAGGATGCATAGCCCGGAGTAGCTCCCCGCCACAGGTAAGAAATCAATTCGTCCTTGGGAAAGAAAGTACTCAGACCGTCTTTTACCGGAACTTCCAAGCTGTTAAGCACGAGAGAATCAACGCTCAGCCCCTCTGCATTTGCCCGGACTACAATTTTTCCGGCTTCGGTGGTCGACCTAAGCAAAATTCTGTTTACTCCGCATTCTACCGGTAAATCGCGCGAAAGAATGTAGTTGTTTTCTCCCTGGGCGATGCCTCCCTTGTATTCGGCCGGGCCTTCAATGTCGAAATGAATCAGGTGGTTGGCCAAAGGGCAGCGCAGACCGTTTTTGTCAACAACTTCTACTTGGATCAAAACCATGTCCGATCCGTCTGCACGAAAACCTTTAGGATGTTGCCAGTATTGGAGGCGCAGGGCGGCGGCTTCGTCTGTGGTTTTAATTTCGGCAGGTTCTCCTGCCAATTGTCCCCTGCTGTCGTAACTGAGGGCTTTTAGACTGCCGGCTTCGAAGGGAACATCTCTGAACTTGAACAGGAAATGATGCTGACGTTCCCCAAAGCCCAGGTTCCTGCCGTTCAGAAACAATTCAACGGCAGAGGCATTGGAAACCACCAGCACATCTTTCACGGTGCCCGGCTCATAGTTCCAGTGGCCTATGATATGGTTGCTGTATTTATTGCCTTCTACCTCAACCCAGCCGTCCCACATTATTTTGTGAGCGTAATAAGCCTCTTTTTCTATGCGCATGGCGTCTACCTCACCACTGCGGCGATAGTTTTCGGCTCCTCGGAAATGAGTGTTGGTGTCGGAAAATATAATATTGACACCTCCGGCACTTACTCGCCTGCCTGTCCCCGGACGGTGTACCCAGAACTCGTGCCAGCGTCGTACGGCTTCTTCGGCAAAGGAGTCTTGGTTGCGGTTGTAGGCAGAGGCATCTTCGTTTCTGTACAGAGGGCCTTCTCCGTCGCGGTGGTAGGGATAGGAATAATTGTCCCAGTACTTGCGCAGGCCTTCGTCGCGGCAATATTCATGGGCAAACATCGGTATTCCGGCGCTTTTGTTGATGTAAAGCATTTCGCCGCCGTATTCGGCTTCTTTACTGTCGAGCATTTCGCGCGATCCTATGGCTCTGCCACCGTTGGGATCGTATATGTCGCGAATGGCCTTCATTTCGGCCATGTGTTCCTCACTGATGGTTTCATTGCCGCATTCGTAAAAGATAATACTGGGATGGTTGCGGTTGTAGATGATGGCATCGCGCATAAGCTCTTTGCGTAATTCCCAGGAACGTCCCTCTACGTCACTTTCGGCATCGCCGGCGGGCATCGCCTGCAGCAGGCCTACGCGGTCGCAGGATTCTATGTCTTGTTTCCAGGGAGTGACGTGCATCCAGCGAACCAGATTGGCATTACCTCTTTCCATAAGTCCGTTGCTGAAGTCGCTCAGCCAGGGGGGTACCGACATACCCACAGCCGGCCATTCGTTGCTGCTGCGTTGCGCATAGCCTTTCAAGTGCAACACCCTTTCGTTCAGGTAAAACATGCCGTTACGGAAGGCAGTTTTGCGTATTCCCGTCTGGGTTCTTACCAGGTCTAAGGTTTTTTTGCCGCTAATCAATGAAGAGGTTATATTGTAAAGGTAGCCGTAACCCCAGCTCCAGAACCTCAGGGCTTTAAGATTGCCTGAAGCTTTGACAATGCAGCTTTCTCCCGGTCGAAGGGTGATTTCGTCTGAGTTGAATTCGCGGATCATGTTGTGGTCGTTGTCTCTTACTATGACTTTCATATAGAAAGTTTGCGCTTTTTCCTGCTCGTTCTTCACTTCCGATTCCACATTAAGTACGGCTGTTTTGTCTCTTACATTGATGTCCGTGGCATATACATAAGTGCCCACAGTGCCCAGATGACTGTACAAGGGGAGCGTCTGGTAGAGCTTGCCGCAAATATGCAAAACAACGTTTTTGGTCAAGCCTCCGTAATTGGCGTTGAAATTGTTGTTGTTCCACTGAAAGCCGGTACCTGTGGCCTTTTCTTTGTATTTCCAATCGTTGTCTATCCTGAGGGCGATTACGTTTTCTTTGTTTCCGAAAACCAGATGATCTGTCAGGTCCAGACCGAAAGCCATCACTCCGTTTTCGTGCAGGCCAATCTCCCGGCCGTTGATCCATATTTCGGCAGCCTGACGCAGGCCTTCAAATTCAATGAATACTTTTTGATTTTTGTAAGTCGAGGGTATTTTAAAATGTTTGCGATACCATACGATGGTATCGGTCAAATCGTGGATGGATTTGGCAAAGGCTTCATCCTCGTTGAAGGCAGCGGGCAGGTGAACGGTTTTCCATTCAGTGTCGTCAAATTCCGGATTGTGAGCGCCGGGTTGGTCGCCGATGTGGAGCAGCCAGGAGGGATTGAAGTTAAACTTAATACGAGCGGGATTTGCCGCCAAAGTTGTGCCGGCAATTAAAACTGCGGCGAAAAAAAGAGCGGCTGTTTTTCTGCGTGTGTTCATGAACTTTACTATTGGAATATACCTCGAAACAGACGGATGATAGCAGGTTTTTTAACGAAGGGCAAACTTACATAAAAAGCGGTTAAAACTGAAATCATCTTGCAGATTTGAATTAAAATGATGTCCTTTGCCGGCAACGAAATTTCTCGAATGAGCGAAAAAGATTGGTATATCAAGATGATTCTTTGGAGGGAGAAGCACATCAAAGAATCCAACTTCATTCTGATACTGAGCTTTGTGGTAGGCTTGCTCACATCCTTGGCAGCCCTGTTGCTGAAAACCCTTATCCATCAGATACATACCTGGGTTTCTTCGGGATCGGCCATTGACCACGCTAACTATTATTACTTACTGTATCCGGCTCTGGGTATTTTTTTGACAGCTCTGTTTGTTCGCTATGTGGTCAGGGACGACATCGGACACGGAGTAACCAAGATTCTGTACGCCATTTCACGTCGCCAGGGCAGGATCAAACGACATAATACCTGGACTTCGATGGTTTCCAGCTCCATTACCATCGGTTTGGGTGGTTCGGTAGGAGCAGAAGCACCTATAGTGTTAACCGGCGCTGCCATTGGTTCCAACTTGGGAAGTTTCTTCAAAATGGACCACAAGACCCTTATGATTTTGATCGGTTGCGGAGCCGCCGGAACCATTGCCGGCATTTTCAAGGCGCCCATTGCCGGACTCCTGTTTGCCATCGAGGTGTTGATGATCGATTTCACGGTGGCCTCTATTATGCCGATGCTGGTATCTTCAGTGACCGCGGCTACCCTGGCCTACTTTATGTCGGGTACCGGTGTGGCCATTTCTTTTGACGGTGCCGATGTTTTTCAACTGGTCAATGTACACTGGGTTATTGTCTTGGGCATTTTTTGCGGACTGGTCTCCTTGTATGTGATCCGGGGGATGAACACCATCGAAGGTTGGTATAAAAAAATCAAAAATCCCTGGTTAAAGATCATATTAGGAGCTTTGGTTCTGGGTTTACTCATCTTCCTGTTCCCTCCTTTGTACGGAGAAGGTTACGAGAGTATAGAGGCACTTATCAACGGCAACCTGGCCGAATTAACTCACAACAGCCTCTTTTACGGTGCCCGGCAACATTTCGGCTTGCTGGCTCTTTATTTGCTGCTCATCATTATATTCAAGGTTTTTGCTTCAGCTTCGACCAACGGTGCCGGCGGGGTAGGCGGAGTTTTTGCTCCCAGCCTGTTTGTGGGAAGTTTCACCGGCTTTCTGGTGGCTACAGCAATTAATTATTTCGGCCTGGGCACCGTGTCTCCGGGTAATTTTGCCCTGATGGGCATGGCCGGACTGATGTCGGGCGTTATGCATGCTCCGCTTACTGGGATGTTCCTGATTGCCGAACTTACCGGAGGTTATGATTTGTTCCTGCCTTTGATGATAGTGGCTTCGGTTTCGTTTATGACCATCTTCCTGTTTGAGAAACACAGTATTTACTCCATGCGGCTGGCCCAAAAAGGCCAACTGCTGACCCATCACAAAGACAAGGCCGTACTTACATTGATGAGGATCGAAAACCTGATCGAAAAAGACTTTGATGTGCTCAGTCCCGATATGACCCTGGGAGATTTGGTAAAGGTGATATCCAAAGCCAAACGCAATATGTTTCCCGTTGTCGACAAACGGGGGGTATTGATCGGTGTTGTTTTGCTGGACGATATCCGGAACATTATGTTTCGTCAAGAATTATACGGGCGTTTCAAAGTGACCAATCTGATGATTTCGCCGCCGGCCGTACTAAACATCAGCGACTCTATGGAAGAGGTAATGAAGATTTTCGACGATACCAATGCCTGGAATCTGCCGGTAAAGGACGACGAGGGCCGCTATGTAGGCTTTGTGTCCAAATCCAAGATTTTCAACTCCTATCGCAGGGTGTTGGTCCATTTTTCCGACGAGTAATTATGCGAAAACAAGAGTTGAAGATAGTGTATATGGGTACGCCGGAGTTTGCGGTAGCCCCCCTGCAAGCTTTGATTGACAACCATTATAATGTAGTAGCCGTAGTCACTATGCCCGATAAAGCCATGGGGCGGGGCCTTAAAGTGCAGGCTTCGCCGGTAAAACAACTGGCCCGGTCTTACTCCTTGCCCGTGCTGCAACCCGATAACCTGAAAGACCCCGTTTTTTTGGAAAAACTGCGCTCTTACGATGCGGATTTGCAGATAGTTGTAGCTTTTCGGATGTTGCCCGAAGCCGTTTGGGCCATGCCTCCCATGGGAACTTTTAACCTGCATGCTTCCCTCTTGCCCCAATACAGGGGAGCCGCTCCCATACAATGGGCTGTTATCAACGGCGAAAAGCAAACCGGTCTAAGCACTTTTTTGCTCGACCGCCAAATGGACACCGGCCGCATTCTTTTACAGGAAAAAATTGCCATTGGTCCCGACGAAACCGGCGGATCCGTTTATTCCCGGCTGATGGAACTTTCCGGCCCCATGGTGCTCCGTACCGTAGATTTGCTCTTGAGCGGCCAAAGCCGGCCTGTGGACCAGAATACATTGATCAAAGAAGCAGAACCCTTAAAGACGGCTCCCAAGTTACACAAAGAAAATACACGTATCGACTGGTCGCGGCCCGGAGCCGAGCTTTATAATTTTATTCGCGGCCTGGCTCCTTATCCAGCCGCCTGGACAGCCTGGCAAAAATCAGGCGAGAGCATTCAGACGGTAAAAATCCATCAGGCTGCCTTTGTGGCTCAGGAACACCATATGGAATGCGGCAAACTGCTGAGCGATCAAAAAACCTATATAAAGACCCCGGTACCCGATGGTTTTTTGCACTGGGAATTTTTTCAGCCTGCAGGAAAAAAAATCCTTTCGGTAGCCGAATTTCTGAGAGGCAGGCCCGGTATCGAGGATTTTAAACTGCTCTGACGACAAAAAAATGCTTAAATACTTGCAGATTTAAAAAAATCCTCTTTCATTTGCAGCACTAACCATTAAAACCATTTGCCTATTGATCCAATACTACTCTTTTTAACGTTTTAAAAAAGAGAGATGGAAACACACCGACAGATGACCGATGAAGCATTGGTCAGCAGGTTTGCGAATGGAGACAACCAAGCTTTTGACATTTTATTGAATCGCCACAAAAACAGGGTGTATACTTATATACTGTTGATTGTCCGTAATAGGGATTTGGCCGAAGATGTATTTCAAGAAACTTTTATGAAAGCCATTGTAACCATTAAACAAGGCCGTTATGTGGACAGCGGCAAGTTTTATGCCTGGGTTACGCGTATAGCACACAATCTGATCATCGATATTTTTCGCAAAGAACGCAACGAGAATACTATTTCGAACGACGAGTTTGAAGATGTGGACTTATTCAACAATCCTAAGTTCTCGGACGAGAACGTCGAAGACAGGTTGGTAAAAAATCAGGTGATGAAAGACGTCAGCAGTCTGGTTCGCATGCTGCCGGACAGCCAAAAAGAGGTGGTGGTATTGCGCTATTACAAAAACTTAAGCTTTAAGGATATTGCCGATCAGACAGGTGTCAGTATCAACACAGCCCTTGGTCGCATGCGCTATGCAGTGTTGAATATGCGCCGGATGGCCGAAGGAAAAGACTTAGTGTTGTCTTTTTAAACCATAGATACACAAATAGTTATCTCAAAAGTTGTTTTTTGGTGTAAAAAAAGGCGTTTGTTTTATACGATGGAACAAAAATCCTCGTTATAGAATAAACGCTTTTTTAATTATACGCCTATGGAAAAAATTTCTACACCGCAAACTCAATCTTCAGTGAAAAATAAATCAGTCTTTCTGATCGAACCCAAAGCATCCACCCTGGATTTTTTACGTATATTTGCCAGAGTTTACCCCAACAACGAATTAGCAGTACCGGGTAAATCTGTGTTAAGTTTAAATTAAACCGAGCTCTTTTAATCAGGGCTTGTATTTCGTAACTAATTTTCCACCATGCGTTTGGTTGCTCCTTCTTTGCTGTCTGCCGATTTTGCCCGTCTGGAGGCAGATCTTACGATGATTAACGAAAGTCAGGCCGACTGGCTGCATCTCGATGTAATGGACGGCGTGTTTGTGCCCAACATTTCCTTCGGTTTCCCTGTGCTGGAAGCCGTTGCCCGCGTATGTACCAAGCCTTTGGATGTGCACCTGATGATAGTGGAACCTCAAAAGTTCATTCCTCAGGTTAAGGCCCTGGATGCGTATTTAATGAATGTACACTACGAAGCCTGTACGCATTTGCACCGTGTCGTTAGCGAAATTCATAAGGCAGGTATGAAAGCCGGTGTTACTCTCAATCCCCATACGCCGGTTTCGGTATTGGAGGATATTTTGCCCGATCTGGACCTGGTGTTGCTGATGTCGGTCAATCCCGGATTTGGGGGCCAAGTGTTTATAGAGCAGACCTATGCAAAAATCGCTAAGCTCAGGCAAATGATCGCTGGCTGCAAGAGTCCGGCTCTCATCCAGATCGACGGAGGTGTCAGCCTCGATAACGCCGGGGCTTTGTATCGTGCAGGCGCTGATGTGTTGGTGTCGGGCAGTTTTATTTTCAAGTCGCCCCGGCCCAAGGAGATCATCGAGCAAATAAAAAAAGCTGAGTAAGAGAGTTTGAAATAAAAGCTCTTAAAGGTTTCCGAAACATTAATAAATAAATATCTTTGCTGCAAGTATTCTCTTGCGGCATGGCATCTTTTGTTTTTCAACAAGCACCCTTTCTACGCATTACGATTTCCCTGATATCGGGAATGATCCTTGCGCCTTTTGAGTTTTTTCCGGGCTTGTTGTTTTCCTTTATCTTGCTGCTGGCGACTGTGTTTCTCCGGCTGTTTACCGCTAAAGCCGGAGCGGCTTGGCGTTTGCGCAAACTGCCCGGCTTCTTGATTTTGTTGTGCTGCTTTTGTTTAGGTTCTGCTCTTTTTCGGGGCAGACAACAGGAAAGGGCCTGTCCGAAGCTCGAAAATTATTACCTGAGGGCTGAATTCGAAATTTTGTCCAATCCTCAAATTAAGCCCAACAGTCTGCAATGCCCTGCCAGGATAATTTGCTCCGAGCCTTCCTGCTGGAAAAATAAACGTTGTGTGCTTTACCTGGCCAAAGACAGTCTGGCTTCGTCGTTGAAGGCCGGCAACCGTATTTTGGCACAGACCACCTTGAAGCCATACAGTCGGTGCGGCAGGCCTATGGAATTTAATTATGAGCGATATTTGTTGAATAAAGGCTTTTGTGCGGGAGCTTTTGTGCCTGCCCGGGCCTGGATGCTGCAGAGTAGATACTCTAGCCCGCGGGCAAAATCGGATGCTTTCCGCGATCGCCTCATCGGCCGTTTTCGACAAGCAGGAATGGAAGAGGAGCCCCTGGCTTTGGTTTCGGCACTGGTGTTGGGTTGCAAAGACCTGATGGAGGCAGAGCAAAGGCAGGCTTTTTCTTCGGCAGGCGTAGCCCATATTCTGGCCGTAAGCGGAATGCATGTGTCTATTTTGTTTCTGCTGCTCGACAAGTTGCTTTTTTTTATTAAGCCGTGCCGTGCCGGCCTCTTTTTCAAACAAAGCCTGCTCATTGTTCTGCTTTGGTTTTATGCCTTTGTTACGGGCATGTCTGCGTCGGTACTCAGGGCAGTGCTGATGTGTAATGTTTCTGCTTTGGGGCTTTGTTTGGGACGACGTTCAAACAGCTGGAATACGCTGGCTTTCTCGGCTTTTGCACTCTTGACAGTCAATCCCTGCTATTTAACGGACGTCGGTTTTCAGCTGAGTTTTATGGCTGTTGCTTCCATTCTGTTATTAATGCCGGGTGCCGAGTATTATTTGGGCATGATTACGGAGCGGTCTGCCTCGGTTGCCAAAAAAAGCATAAAGGCCAAAATCGTTGGGATTTATCGCGAAACCCTGCTGCTGTCTTTGGTTGCCCAGCTTGGAACCGCTCCGCTTTCTATTTATTATTTTAACCAATTTCCTCAGTATTTTTTGTTGGGCAATGTTTTGTTGGTTCCCCTGGCCACCCTCCTGTTTTATCTCTGTTTCGCTTTCATTGTTTTAAGTCCTTTACCTTGGTTGAGCGAGGTTCTGGTCTGGCCTGTAAATGTACTTGCAAGCTTTTTTTGCCGCAGCAGCGCTTATATAGAAAATATGCGCGGTTCGCTGGTTACCGATCTTTGGCCTTCAAAACAGGATGTGCTGATTTGTTATCTGCTTTTGGCCCTGCTTTTTTATCTGTTCAAAAATAAGCGGTATATTTGCGCCCTCAACAAGCTTATATCTAAGTTGTATAAGCAAATTTCCGATTAAAACTATGATATCGAAGATTATTGACGAGGACCTGATTCAAAAGACAAATAGCTTATTGCAAAAATGCGACAATATAGTGCTGATTACGCACGAATACCCCGATGGCGACGGCCTGGGTTCAGCTTTGGCCATGTACGATTATTTAAGTTTGGAGGGAAAACAAGTCAGTGTGCTGCTGCCCAACGAAATTCCCTCTTTTTTGCAATGGATGCCCGGTGCCGATTCAGTAATAGTGTATGAACAGGATCCCGAAACTGCACGCAGTCTGCTCGGACAAGCAGAAGTGATAATATTCCTGGATCTCAACAGCATGGAAAGAGTTGGAGCCATGGCTTCCTTTATCAGTCAACTGACGGTACACACGGTGTTGATCGATCACCACAACCTCCGCGAAAAGTCAATTGCGCATGTGGAAATACAGTTGCCCCAAATAGCTTCAACCTGTGAGTTGGTGTTTCGCTACATCTGCAGGGTGGGGGCTTTCGAAAAACTGAGCAAAGATTGCGCAGTCTGCATTTATACAGGAATGATGACAGATACGGGAGCTTTTACCTACAATTCTCAATCCAATGAGATGTATCTGATTATAAATCAATTAATTGTAAAAGGCATCGACAAGGACGAAATTTATAAAAAAGTCTACGGCAATTACACCGAAAATCGCATGCGCCTGATGGGCTACGCGCTCTACGAAAAAATGGAAGTCCTGCCTGTATATCAAACAGCCATTATAACGCTGAGTTGCGAAGAGTTGGATCGTTTTGGTCATCAGGCCGGCGATACCGAAGGTCTTGTAAATCAGCCGCTTAATATAGGTAATGTGCGCTTTTCAGTGTTTTTACGCGAAGAAGAACAGAACGAAATCAAAATTTCCTTGCGTTCCGAGGGCGATCTGTCCGTCTCAAAAATAGCTGCGGATCTCTTTCAGGGGGGCGGCCATTTCAATGCTTCCGGCGCCACTTACCGGGGCAGTATGCAGGAAGCCCTGCGAATAATCAAAGAAGCTTTGCCCAACTACCTGGGAACTCCGGAAGATGAGGAAGATAATTAAAAAAAAACTTACCTTTGCGCTCTTATTCAACGGATTTAGTATGAAATGCCCCATTTTACCCTGTTTTTTGCTGGCTGTTGCCCTGTTGTCGGCCTCCTGCAACAAGGACGTCATTACCTATGCTGAACAATTGGAAGCCCAACAGAAGAGCATAAGCAAATTTATAGACAACAATGGATTTTTAGTGATCGACTCCATTCCCTCCAATGTGCCCTGGGAAGACAACGAAGGTCGTAAAATGTTTTATCTGAGCAAAAGCGGACTCTATCTCCACGTGGTGGATACCGGTAGGCAGGCAGGTAAAACAGTCAATAATACGTTGGTTTGCGTACGTTATACAGAATGTTCCATGGAGGGCGACACTACCTACTCCAATATGGACTACGCCACCGATCCCATCGAAATTTATTTCAACACCGTATCCACCGGTACCGGTTCCAGTACCTACTATTGGGGCGATTGCAAAGCCTGGCACGAACCTCTGAACTATGTCGGCGACCTGGGGCATGTAATGATAATAGCGCCGGCCAGTGTAGGTATGCCTTATTATTCGGCCGGCAATAGAATGTTGGCGAGGTATTACGATCTAAGATATACTTTTTGGAAGTAAATAATTTTATGAATCAATTAATTAAATCTATTTCGGGTATCAGGGGTGTGATAGGAGGAACGCCGGAGAATAGCCTGAATCCTTTTAATATCGTTCGGTTTACGGCTGCTTATGCGCGCTGGATTCGTCAGAATTCCGACAGGCAATCCGGAAAAATAGTTGTGGGACGCGATGCCCGCATCTCGGGCGAAATGCTTTTTCAACTGGTCTCGGGAACCTTGATGAGTCTGGGTTTCGATGTGCTCGATATCGGTTTGGCTACCACGCCTACCACCGAGCTGGCGGTACGGATGTCGGGAGCCGATGGAGGTATTATTCTTACAGCCAGTCACAACCCAAAACAGTGGAATGCCCTGAAACTGCTCAATCAGGAGGGTGAATTTCTCGACGCGGCTGCCGGTCGTTTTGTTTGTGACCAGGCCGACAGCGACCGGGTGGAATTTGCCGGAGTAGACCAATTGGGCAAAATTTATCGCGAAGACTTTACTCAAAAACATATCGAAGCCGTGCTGGCCTTGCCTTTAGTGGATGTTGAAGCTATTTATAAAGCCGGGTTCCGTGTTGCCATTGATTGTGTCAATTCGGTGGGTGGCCTTGTGTTGCCTCCTTTGCTCAGGGCCTTAGGCGTACAGGAAATCATTGAACTGAATTGTACTCCCGACGGGCATTTCCCGCATAATCCCGAACCCTTGCCCCAACATCTGGGCGAGATTTCCTCCCTGCTCAGCCGGGGCGGTATCGACGTGGGCTTCGTGGTCGATCCTGACGTGGATCGTTTGGCCATTGTTTGCGAAGACGGCTCCATGTTCGGCGAAGAATACACTCTGGTTGCCGTAGCCGATTACATTCTGAGCCGTACGCCGGGCAATACCGTTTCCAATCTGAGTTCGACCCGCGCCTTACGCGATGTGACCGAAAAGTACGGCGGCAAGTATTTTTCCGCTGCCGTGGGAGAATTGAACGTGGTCGCCCAAATGAAAGCCGTTAATGCCGTTATAGGGGGCGAAGGCAATGGGGGAGTGATTTATTCCGAATCGCATTACGGTAGAGATGCCCTGGTGGGCATTGCCTTGTTCCTTTCGCATTTGGCTCACAAACAGCAAAAAGTATCCGAACTGCGGGCGGAATTGCCGGCTTATTTCATGGATAAACAACGACTCGATTTGAGTCCCGGCCTGAGCTTGCCCCTGATTTTTGATACACTCAAAAAACGCTATGCCGGCGAGAAGATTACCGACATCGACGGGGTCAAAATAGATTTCAGCGACCGCTGGGTGCATGTGAGAGGTTCCAACACCGAACCGATTCTGCGCATTTACGCCGAAGCTCCCTCTCAGGAAGCAGCCAATGCTCTGGCGACGGAAGTCATGGAGCTGATACACCGCCTCTAAAGTGGAGCGTTTTGTGCCCATTTCGATGGCGGGGGCCGGATGAAAAGCCGGTGGAGGTACTATAATGCCCGTAACAATTAATGTCTGGAACAATGAAAAAGCTTGCATTGCTCGTTTTCCTCTTTTTGTTGCTGTCGTGCAGCGGCAAAAAAGGCAATGATTCATTGCAAGACGGTCGGCAAACTTCGCCGGTGCATTCCCGCAAGGCAAGCCAAAACGTTGAAAACCGGCCTGCAGGTCGGACAGAAGCTCCTAAAAGTTTTACAATGCCCGAGATACCGCCCATGCTGGTGGAATCCGGCAGCCGGACCTTGTATCTGCTGAATCACTTTTGGGACAATTTTGATTTTAGCGACACTTCTTACATCGGTTTAAAAGAGATCACCGAACGGGCCTTTATCCATTATGCCCAAATGCTCAGTCAGCGCGATGTTGTTCCTTACGATAAAGCAGTCGAAGGCATGTTGATTATGTTGAACAAGGCTCAGGCGGACAGCTCCATGTACCGTTATTTTACAGGGCTCTGCAAAAAATATTTTTACCGGGGCAATTCGCCCATGATGAACGATGAATACTACATTCCCGTATTGGAACATATGTTGCAAAGTCCTCATTTGGCTCCCGCTTCAAAAAAGGCTGCCGAGCTCGATTTAAAACGCCTCAAACGCAATTTGCCGGGACAATCGGCCGAAAATTTCGACTACACTTTGCATTCGGGTAAAACTCAAACTTTATACCAACTAAAGGCTGAGTATATCCTGCTGTTTTTCAATAACCCCGATTGCCCGGCCTGCAAAGAGGTGCAGGAACAAATTTCGGCTTCGCCGCTCTTGTCAAAGCTTATCCAAAAGGGCAGCATCAAAGTATTGGCTCTATACCCCGACAGCGATCTGGCCGCCTGGGATAAACACCGGGAGCAGATTCCCTCTGCCTGGATCAACGCTTACGACAAAGATCAACGGATCACACTCGACGAATTATACGATCTCAAGGCCATTCCCATGCTCTATTTGCTGGACGGCCAAAAAAAAGTCCTGATCAGAGACGGCAAAGTGAAACAGGTGGAACAGCTTTTATCCGCTATCATTCAACAAGAGTAGCGATTATCCAGGAATAGCAATTCATTAATAATTATTTTAAAACAACCAATTAAAAACAATCAAGCATGAACAACAAACTGAGTATTTTATTTGGCCTGAGCCTGATGCTGCTCACATCCTGTAGCTCCGGCTATACCATCAAGGGCAAACTGGCCGGCAACGAGTTGGACGGACAGCAAGTGATGATTATCAATCTCGCCACCGACGAAGCGGTGGACAGCGGGTTGGTTGAAAGCAACAGCTTCCTGATCAAAGGAACTGTAGAAGAACCGGCGGTATGTGCTGCTCTTATCGGCAATAAATTTTCCTATTTCGTGCTCGAAAATGCTCGTATTGCTCTGGATATGGAGAAGTCTTTCAATGCTTCGGCTACTCCTTTGGGCAAATCTTTTGAGGCGCTTTATACGGCCATGAATCAGCTCAACGAGTCTACCAACCAAAAGTTAGGGGAACTTGCTCCCGAAGAGCAACAGGCTTATTACGAAAACGAGGTTATTCCGGCTTCTAAGGTCTTGGCCAAAGAACACTTAGATAAGAACTTAGACAATACTGTGGGTGAATTTGCCTATATGTTGTATTCTTCGTTTGCCGATCCTCAGGAATTGATCGATGCCTATGAGGCTATGGGCGACAATCTTAAAGATAATCCTCAGACTCTGCGCATTTACCAAAAGAGTAAATCGATGTTGACCACGGCCGAAGGCATGCCCTTTGTAGATTTCACCGTTACCAATGCCCAGGGCACACAGTCGCTTTCGGATTACGTAGGCAAAGGCAGGTATGTGTTGGTCGATTTCTGGGCCAGTTGGTGCGGGCCTTGTTTGCTGGAAACGCCTAATATCGTGGAGCTGTACGAAAAGTACCACAAAAAAGGCCTCGATATTTTGGGTGTAGCTGTTTGGGATAAACCCGAAGATACTCAAAAGAAGATAGAAGAATTGGGTCTTCCCTGGCCCCAGATTATTGATGCACAGCGTATTCCCACCGATATTTACGGTATTCAGGGCATTCCGCACATCATTTTGTTTGGCCCCGACGGCACCATTGTTGCTCGCAACCTTCGGGGTGAAGCCATGAAAGCCAAAATTGCCGAAGTGATGGGGGCAAAATAAAGCCTTCTCTCAACACGGTTTTATCTGTGTCGGGATTAACTAACGGATAATGAATACCATAAAACACAAATCACCCAATTATGTCTGGTCTATCTTCGGTTTTTGACGGACTATTGCGGTCGCTTTTTTCGGCTGTTGAGGGTTTGTGTAGAGTGGAAATAAACCCAATAAGTTTATCAGGCATTATGTGGTATTGTTGCAACTTGCATGTGATTGAAAGGCATATTTCAGAACAATTGTAAAAGCATTACATTTGAATATTAACCGATTAATTCATGTAATTATGTTTTATAGACTTAAAAATCCGGCTAAAATAGCCATTTGTGCTTTCATACTTTTCTTTGTTAAGTATGCAGAGGCCCAAAACCTAACACTTATAGCTCCGGCTGAACCAAACGCTATTCCGCTAGGCACAGGTGGAGTCGACAATCAATCCGCCTCAGAATCCTGGTACAGCCAGGGGGGCGACCCGATGGTTCGTAACGTCTCTACTGCGACCCTTACACCATTTCTACCGGAACCCGGTAAAGCAAATGGTGCTGCGGTGATTGTAGCTCCCGGAGGAGGTTTTACATGTCTTTCGATGATCAGGGAAGGATGGGAGGTAGCAGAAGCTCTGGCAAAACAGGGAATAGCCGCTTTCGTACTTAAGTACAGACTCAATCCAACTCCGGCATCGCTCGAGGAATATAAAGCCGTGACGAGCCGTGCATTCACAAATCCAACAAAATCCCCAGATTCTACTAAAGAAGTGGTGCCGGCACGACCAATGCGCTTTGACCTTTCCAATCAGCTCAAGGATGCTGACGCCGCTTATACTATGATCGTCAGACGAGCTGAAGATTGGGGTGTTGATACAACCAGAATAGGTATGATTGGCTTTTCAGCCGGGGCGGCCCTCACAATGCACTCCACATTGAACTCCAAAATCATGCACCTGGCTTTCATCGGTCCGATCTACGGTGGTATGGGTTCGGTAGAAGTACCAAAGGATGCTCCTCCTATGTTCTGTGTTATAGCGGCCGACGATTTTCTCTTTAGGGGTAATTTTGGTGTTATCGATTCCTGGTACAAAGCCGGAATACCCGTTGAATTCCATCTTTACCAAAATGGGGGCCACGGTTTTGGGTTGGGAAAGCCTAATCGAACAAGTAATCGTTGGTTTGATGCCTTTATATACTGGTTAGATGTTAATGGCTTTCTTTCTGCTAAATCTGAATAATGATAAGAGCTTAAAACATTATAGAACAAGCGAGTATCAACTTCTAAAATTTAAAAATCATGAAAATCAGGACCGAAATTTTAATTGGGCTTTTGATTTTTATTATTTCGTGCGATACCGGAACGGGTAAGAAATCAAACATACGGAAAGATGATTCACAAGAGAATGTGAAAACGGACAACAGGAAACTTGCTTTTCAAAACAATGAACTCATAAGCTGTTACGATTTTTCAACGGGAGAGACTAAAAATTTAACAGAGGGATTTGACCCATGTATTTCGCCCGACGGGGAATGGATAGTTTTCACACAATCATCAAACGTAGGGGATAATTTTTCAAGGACTATTAAACTAATCAATACAGAAAACTCAACAATAAAGGATTTAGAAATCAACAACAACAACCATTACGGAGCAATATGGTCTCCAACCGGAGAACATCTGGCATTTAGTATAATGACCAATGATTGGCAAATTGGACTGATAAAACCCAATGGTACCGAATTGAAAATCATCTCAACACGATTCTGCTTCACGACCGATAATAAAAAAATGGTTTTTGACGGCGGAATAGACGAGTTTATCGAAGGATTGAATGAACCGTTATGTGCCATTTTTTGCTATGATTTTAACACAAAATCTACGAAACGGATTTCTAAAAAAGGATTGTATGCAATGGACTTGTGGATGGACAACCAGGATAGGATTTATTTTTCCGGATTTGAAAATATAAATGAACCGGGAAAAATTTATCAAACAAGTTTAACAGATACGACTTTGATAGAATTAATTGAAGGAACGAGACCGAGTATGGGAGGATAAAATATGGCGCACGACACGATACCATAAAATTTTGTATGTCTTTTGAGAAAACCGCTGCAAGAAAGATGTTTTGTCGGGAAATGATTAAATTTGTGGTGATTTATTGAATTAGATAGAACGTTTTCAATACGATAGATATAGACCGTAACAAAAATAGGGCGAAATTGAAAAGCTAAACGAGTAAGGGAAAATAAAGAGCAATATGAATTTTAAAACAGAACAAGAAAAATTTTGGGCAGGTGACTTTGGCAATGAATATGTTGTTAGAAATAGCGATCCGAATAGCATAGCCCAAAGGACCGCCGTATTTTCAAAAATTTTATCAAGAACAAAGGATGTGAATTCCTTTCTTGAGTTTGGCTCCAATATTGGGCTGAATTTGATAGCGTTAAGAAACTTAATTCCATCGTGTTCGCTGAGCGCGATCGAAATTAATTCAAAAGCCATAGAGGTATTAAAAAATATTCCAGGTACGAAAATATTTGAAGGTTCATTTTTAAATTTTTCTTCAAATGAATTAGACAAACACGATTTGACGTTTACATCCGGTGTACTGATCCATGTTAATCCCGGTAAATTGCGGGAGGTGTATTCAAAACTATATGAATGTTCAAATAAATACATTCTCGTAATAGAATATTATAACCCCAAACCTGTTGAAGTGAATTACCGGGGAAATTCCGAAAGACTTTTCAAAAGAGATTTTGCCGGTGAGATTTTAGACTTATATCCCGATTTAGAATTGGTCGATTACGGTTTTCAATATCACAGAGACAATAATTTCCCAATGGACGATTTAACTTGGTTTTTGCTCAAGAAAAATAAATAACCGGCCCATAATAATATGGTGTTCACACGAATATTAGTCTGTTTTTCAGTCTGCTTTTTCACATTAAATTCTTTTGGGCAAGATGCCCTCAAGTTGTCGGATAAAGTGAAGAAAAATTCGATTATTTTCTCTCCTTTTAATCTGATTGATCCGATAAATCCCTCTTTTCAGGTGGGTTATCAAAGGTTATTATACGACAAAATTGAGCTGCAAATGGAGTACGGACATATCATAAACAAGGCTTTGTTTCACTATATTATCAATCCGGACGAAGGCAAAGAGGAGTATTCTAACAAAGGATTTAAAGTAAGATTTGAGACCAAGAGGTTTTTTAGAAATGAAGGTTTTTTCAGGTATTATCTGTCCGGTGAATTATTCTATTTGCAAAATGTTTCAAAAGTACAGAATCAATTTTTAGTTTCAGACCCTGATTATAATTATTCATTTGATTTACCAAACGATGGGGAGCAATACGGATACACCGATTATTTTACAAATTCTAAAACAAAGTACGGATTTAACGTAAAATTTGGTATCAAACTCGTAATCGATCCTTTGTTTTTTGAGGCTTGTAATGGTATAGGGATAGCCTATCGGAATAATATACACAGTGATAGAGAAAATATGAACGATGAACCATACGACACGAGTTTTCTAAACGATAATATTCCTAAGAAGATGTATATACTTAATTTACCACTGAATTTCAGAATAGGATATATGTTTTAATAAAAGAACCGGAGCCAATACTCAGGATAAACCGGTAAAACAACAATGAAAAAAACACTCCCCCTAAGTTTATTATTGATTGTTCTATTTTCGTGCGTCAACACCAAAGTAGAAACAGAGCAAGCGCAAATGGACGTTGAAGATTGTAATTGCCTGGAGAATTATCATTGGATAAAAGAAACATTCGAAAACAACGATGCCGGATTTGAATGGGTAATTCAGAAGAAAGGAATGGAGGCCTATCAAAAGTTCTGCGATTCCATTGAAGCGGAAATAAAAAACGCCGACGACATTCACAGATGCGAAGAGATTTTAAACGATTGGGGAAAGTTTTTCCGCAAAGGACACTTTTATGTGGCTTTAAATTCGTCTTCATCCGAAGATGGAGGTTCTGTTGAAGCGGAAAAAGTCAGTTATTCAGTAGAAACCGTAGAGGCACAAGTTGAGCAAACAGACGATGAGATAGTAGGCATTTGGGAATCGTCGCCTTATAAAATCGGCATTGTGCTCGACACCATAAATCCAAAGCGGAAATACGTGGGTTTTATAATAGAATCGGGAGCTCCCGGCTGGACCAAAGGAGACGTTAAACTTGAAATCTTCGAACAGGATAACAAACTGTCTTCCAATTATTATATGCGAGACCATTCGATGGAAAAGAGAGATGTAACGTTGAGAAATGAAACGGAATTAATGCTGGGCTCCATGAGGTTTATCAATCATTCAAAAATTGAAAATGAGATAGAAAGGAAAATGTCGGATATTTCGGAACCATTTTTTTACGAATTGTCGGATTACACAACGATATTGAAAATTCCTTCATTCAATTTGGACCAAAAACCGTTGATAGACAAAAAAATTGAACAAAACAAGGAGAAAATATTGTCGCACAAAAATCTGATCATCGATTTGCGTAATAACGGTGGTGGCGGCGATAATTCCTGGAAAGAGTTGATTCCAATCATCTATACCAATCCGATAAAAACGGTAGGGGTGGAATATTTATCAACCGGGTTGAACAGAGAATATTTACTGCAAAACCTCTCATTTATTCAAAGAATAGTATTAAGGGGTTTTATTAAAAAATTAAAATCCAACGATGGACAATTTGTAGTAAGAGACAGTGTTTACACAACGGAATTAGATGAAGTTTTACCCAATCCTCAAAACATTGTTGTCGTTGTTGACGATGTTTGCGGAAGTTCTGTTGAACAATTTCTATTGGCGGCAAAACAAAGTGAAAAAGTCAGGATTTATGGAAAGCAAACTTATGGAGCCTTGGATGTTTCCAATGTAACGAGTGTATTGTCTCCCGATGGTTGCTTTCGATTAGGCTATTGCACAACCAGAACTCTACGCCCCGAAAAAGACCGGATAGACGACATCGGAATTAAACCCGATGTTGAAATAAACGATTCCATACCCGGACATAAATGGATGGAGTTTATTTTGAAAGAGATCGATAACTAATTTGTAGCTCATTTTAAAAAGAAATGCAGCTCATTATTACGACCATTTGAGCCGGAATAAGTATGTTTGTGAGCCTTAAATCGAAGCTCTATGATTGATAAAAGAGAATTAGAAATAATTGAATTCATAAAGAAGAACCGGGAAGTTTCTTCGAGTGAAATATTTGAAGGTCTTTCAACATCTGTAAGTTACGCTACCGTAAAACGAAGACTTTCCAGGCTGATCGATGAAAATCTCTTAACAAAAAAGGGGCAAGGGAAATCAACCAAATACTTGATTTCACCAAGCTATGAAATTCTTTACCCTGTTGACATTGAAAAATATTATGAGAAGGAAATTGATGAAAGAGATATTAGGGGAAGTTTTAATTTACAACTCATACCCAAAACACTTAAAGAGTGTAGCGTGTTTACAACCAATGAATTAGTACAATTAGGCTTACTTCAAAAGAAATTCGAAAAGAATATTGCACAACTATCGGAAACAGAATACAAAAAGGAATTGGAGAGATTGGCAATTGATTTAAGCTGGAAGTCGTCGCAGATTGAAGGGAATACTTATTCTCTTTTGGAAACGGAGAGATTACTTAAAGAAAAGGAAACCGCATCAGGGAAAACAAAAGAAGAAGCAATTATGCTTTTAAATCACAAGGAAGCCATTGACTTTATAATTGAATACCCTGATTACCTGATTCCATTATCCGTTCCGAAAATTGAAGACATACATAGTTTGCTGATAAAAGAACTCGGGGTTGATAAGAACATAAGAAAAAGAAGAGTAGGTATTTCGGGAACAAATTATCGCCCTTTGGATAATGAGTTTCAAATTTCAGAAGCCCTGTCGGATATGTGTGAATTGGTGAATAGCAAAGAAGATGTCTTCGAAAAAGCATTGCTTTTGTTGGTGCTAATTTCATACATCCAACCTTTTGTGGATGGGAATAAAAGAACAGCAAGGATCGTAAGTAATGCTATTCTGATGAATCATAAGTATTGCCCTATTTCATTTAGAACTGTTGACTCTGTTGAGTATAAGAAAGCAATGCTTTTATTTTATGAACAGAATAATATATCAAGTATGAAAGCAATATTTATTGACCAATTTAAGTTTGCAGTAAACACCTACTTTTAGCGGTACGATAAAAAACGAGTTACCTTCTCAACCAATCCGACCAATAAAAAACGCGATCTAATCTTGCCTAATTCCCCAACTGATGCAGTGCAGCCTGATGGTATTCGTGGTTTAGATGCCCGTTACCGGCAAACGCTTTAGAGCAACCTGCGACGAATAAAACTCTATTCGGTGCAAATAATGCAACGAAAGTTTTTTAAATGCGACGAATAAACGATATATTTGTTGCAAATTTTAAAACGGAAGGAATGTTATATATATATCAGAGAGAGAATTGGCCTGATTTCACATGGGACAACGACAAGCTTGTTAATTTGTTGAGTGAAGCGAGAAATCTGCAAGGACGATTGATCGGCAAAATGGAATTTCTGGGTTTTGAATGGCGTGATGAAGCTTTACTTGAAACATTGACTTTAGATGTATTGAAATCGGCTGAAACTGAGGGAGAACTCTTAAATCCCGGGCAAGTGCGCTCCTCAATAGCTCAACGATTGGGAATGGAATTTGCCGGTACAACCATGTCGGATAGGAACGTGGACGGAATGGTTGAGATGATGATTGATGCGACCAAGAATTGTTTTAAGCCCCTAACAACCGAGAGACTTTTTGATTGGCACGCGGCCTTGTTTCCAACGGGAAGAAGCGGGATAATTAAAATTACCGTTGGCGAATGGAGAAAAGACACATCAGGACAAATGCAAGTTGTGTCGGGTGCAGCGGGAAGAGAAAAAATCCATTATCAAGCTCCCGATGCCTCTCTAATCGAAGTAGAGATGAGTCGTTTCCTGAAATGGTTTAACGAAGAAAATCAAACAGATTTGGTGATAAAAGCGGCCATTGCTCACCTTTGGTTTGTGACAATTCATCCCTTTCAAGATGGTAACGGACGAATTGCGAGAGCCTTGACCGACATGTTGCTGGCCCGGTCGGATAGGAGCACACAGCGATTCTATAGTATGTCAGCTCAAATCAGGATAGAAAGAAAAGAGTACTACGAGATTCTCGAAAAAACGCAAAAAGAAGATCTTGACATAACTGAATGGATAAAATGGTTTTTAAACTGTTTGATTAATGCTTTAAAAGCAACCGAAAATATCCTTGCGCGAGTTTTGTTAAAAGCGGATTTCTGGAATAGACACGCAAAGACAATCATTAACGAGAGACAAAAGAAGGTATTAAATAAATTACTAGATGGATTTGAGGGTAAGCTGACTTCTATGAAATGGGCTAAGATGGCAAAATGCTCAAAAGACACAGCGATCAGGGATATTAATGACTTGATAAACAAGGATATACTACAAAAAGAATCAGCAGGAGGAAGAAGTACAAACTATGTATTGAAGATATAAATGCCGTCAAACCCTTGTGCGGTATTTTAAGAGACAGATCTGGAGTACATTAAAATCCTAAACCACACAATATGAAAGCACTTGCTCATTTGACCACCTTTTTGTTGTTAGTTGCGTATTCGGGTATTTCGAATGCTATTGCTCAAAATCTGTTCAAAGCCGGTTTTGTGTCGCTCGAGGCTGAAGTTGTTTCTAAAGGAAATAAAGCGGAGGCCGATGGTAATTTGTATGAAATCGATACGCCTTTGCTGCGTTTGATGCGCACTAACATTGAGTCTCCTAAAGGTACGGCATTAATTCTTGCGGGAGGCGGGTATGAGATATTGAAAATGAGGAATGAAGGCGAGAAGACGGCTTTGTTTCTGAATGCGGAAGGCTTTGATGCTGTCGTACTTGAATATCGCGTTTCCAAGCTGAAGAACCCTAATTGGGCTTTGGCCGATGCGCTTCAGGCATACAGGCTTCTTAAAACAAGTGGAAACGCATTTGGCTTGGACGGCAAGCGTTTGGTGCTTGTGGGCGTTTCCACCGGAGGTCATCTTGCTGCGCGGTTGGTGCAGAAACTGGGCGATAACGAACAGCCTGACGATCTGATTCTGATCAGTCCGACTAATTTAGATGAAACGCCGGCAAATAGTGTCTTCCCGATGGTCAGGCCTCCTGTTCGGCCAACGGCAAGGCTTTTTGTTTCCTTTTCTGCCAACGACAACAAAGATTGGATTTACAGCGCCGAAGAATATGCAAAAACCTGGAAGGGATACGATGGAAGGGCGGTGTTCCAATTATTGCCCGACAGCTTGTATACCTCGCAGGGAGACGCCAACCCTGTAGATGCAAAACTTGAATTGCCCGGCGTTTTAAAGGAGTTTCTCCATACACCACAACCCGACAACTCAGCAACTGCTCCCAATCCGGCGGCTATCCCCGTTCAGGGACATGCAAAGCAACGTTATGCAGATAAGCTGGCCCTGGCCACAAAAGAAAAGTTTGACCTCATTATGATAGGGAATTCCATCACCCATAATTTTGAGAAACCGGAATATCAGCCGATATGGAACCGGTTTTTTGCTCCGCGTAAAGCCCTGAACCTGGGAACAAGCGCTTACCGGACCGAAAACATCCTTTGGGATATACAAAACGGCGTGCTCGAAGGTCAATCGCCTAAAGTAGTTGTATTGGAAATCGGCACCAATAATATTGATGAAAAAAATTTCCCGACGCGTCATACGGCGGGTCAACTTGCGGGCGGCATCGAGGCCATTGTTAAAGTGCTGCGCGAAAAGCTGCCGGATACTAAAATAATTGTCCTGCGTTGTTTCCCCGGTTGCTATGGCGGACCCAATCCGACCTCTCACCGGGCAATCCTCGAACGGGCTTCGGATATGGTGTCGAAGCTTGCCGATGGGAAGCATATTTTCTATTGCGATGTGAACCATGTGTTTCTTAATATGGATGGCTCCATCAACCGTGAAGCGATGCCCGATTGGCTTCATCCCAGCCCTGCTGCCGCCAAAGCCTGGGCTCAGGCCATGGAGCCTCTTCTATGCGAGCTTATGGGCGACGAATCGCGCGATACGGAAATTCCTGCCAATACAGCCCTTGTGCCCGCTCCCAACCTCGAAGACAACAGCTACGATTGGTTGGGACGTCACAAAGAAATTCTTAGTATCAAAGATTCCATCGATCCCGAAATTGTACTTATCGGCAATTCCATTACTCATTTATGGGGAGGAGAGCCCCCGATGAGATGGGCCGATGGGAAATTGCGCGAGCATAACGGCCCAAAGTCCTGGGATTCGTTGTTTCATGATTACCGAGTGTTGAATCTCGGTTTTGGCTGGGACCGCACGCAAAATGTTCTTTGGAGGCTCGACCGGGGAGAGCTCGACGGGCTTCATCCTCGCACAGTTATTATAAATATTGGCACCAATAATACGGGGCAGAGCCAACACGGGCGAATGAATACGGCTCCCGAAATTGTCGAGGGCATACGAGCCATTTGTTTGCGTGTCCGCTCCAAAGTTCCCGATGCAAGAATTGTGCTGATGGCCGTTTTTCCGCGCGAACAAACCAAGGATCATCCGCGGCGTATATTGATAAACGAAATCAACGCAGGACTTGAATCTTTCGCCAGGGAACAGAAAATCACTTTCCTGAACATAGGGTCGAAAATGCTCGATGCCGACGGAAGCTTTCTACCCGGCCTGACTTTTGATTTCTGCCATCCCACAGAAAAAGGTTATCAACTATGGGCCGACGAAATTCGTCCGATCATTTCTGAACCTTAATACAAAGGTTTTCGGGCGCTTCATTTCGCATAAATAACTATAAATAAAACCCACCATGACCTCCTATTTTAAAACCATTATTCTTGCCGTAACCATCCTGTTGGTAAGTTGTTCCGGTGCTAATCGGCCGGATGAAAATATTGAACGCAAGCACTTGTTCAATTTCGACTGGAAATTTCATTTGGGCGATGTTCAGGACGCTTCGTCGGAAAGTTTTAACGACGGCGATTGGAGAATCCTCGATTTACCCCACGATTGGAGCATTGAAGCAACTTTCGAAAAGCATCATCCTGCAGGGAACGACGGAGGCTATTTACCGACCGGAGTGGCCTGGTATCGCAAAACGTTTAAAGCACCGTTTCAGTGGAAAGACAAAAAAACAGCCCTTTATTTCGAAGGGGTTTACGAGAATTCGGAAGTGTTTATCAATGGCATATCTTTGGGTGTGCGGCCATACGGATATTCTTCTTTTCTCTACGATTTAACACCTCACCTCAAAGCGGGTGAGGAAAATGTTATTTCTGTCCGCGTGGATAATTCCAATCAGAAAAACTGCCGTTGGTACACCGGTTCGGGTATCTACAGGCATGTTTGGCTTATAGTAACGGATAAAATTCACATAAAACACTGGGGAGTGGGTATCAGCACTCCGCGGGTAAATGCCAAAAGAGCCCTTGTTGAAATAAGCACAGAAATAAAAAACGATACAGACAAAACTCAACATATAATCCTTTCAACCAAAATAAAAAGCGAAAACGGCGGGGCTAAAGACCAAGTAGCTGAAGATAAAATTTGGTCAAATCCGCCTAACGTTCTAAGGCAATGGGAGGCTAAAGACCAAGTAGCTGAAGGTCAAATGGGCAAGAATCCCATGGTCAAAACTCAAATGGTTAAAGGCCGGGTGGCCAAAGCTCAAACGACCGAAACTCAGATCTCAATTGAACCGGGTGTTGAAAAACAAATAGTACAGAGAATAAGAGTAAAGCGACCTTTGCTATGGTCACCGGAATCTCCAAATCTATACCGGGCCGACCAGGAAGTATTATGTGAAAACCGGGTCACCGACAAAACAACACATACATTCGGAATAAGAACCATAGAATTCAGTAGTACCGATGGATTTTTACTTAATGGAGAACCGGTGATTTTAAACGGAGGTTGTGTTCACAGCGATAATGGAAGTTTAGGCGCTGCTGCGTACAATCGGGCAGAAGAACGGAGAGTGGAATTACTGAAATCGGCCGGTTTCAACGCTGTGCGCACAGCCCACAATCCTCCCTCGGAAGCATTTCTCGATGCTTGCGACAGGTTGGGGCTTTTGGTGATAGACGAAGCCTTCGACGGCTGGAAAGCTCCGAAAACCCCCTACGATTATTCAAGACATTTCGATGAATGGGCTAAGCGGGATATGCAGGATTTAGTGTTGCGAGACAGAAACCATCCATCCGTAATTATGTGGAGTATAGGGAACGAAGTAATCGAGAGAACAGAACCCGAAGCTGTAGAAACGGCGAGAATGTTGGCATCGAGCGTGAAGGAAATAGATTCAACCCGTCCTGTAATCTCTGCCATGACCACCTGGGGGCAGGGCTGGGAAATTTTTGATCCGCTGATGGCCGAACACGATATTTGCGGATATAACTACCAACTTTGGCGTGCTCCTGACGACCACAAAAGAGTTCCTTCGAGGATTATCGTAAATACGGAATCCTATCCCGGAGATGCTTTTTCGATTTGGAAATTGGTAAACGAGAACAATTACATTCTTGGCGATTTTGTTTGGACTGCCATAGATTATCTGGGTGAAGCAGGTATAGGAGCTTATTATTATCCCGGTGAAGATCCCGCCGAACATTGGCAAAGCAGTCGTTACCCCTGGCATGGAGCCTATTGCGGAGATATTGACTTATTGGGGTGGAGAAAGCCTATTTCGCATTACAGAAGTATGTTGTACAACGACAATGAAAAACTATACCTGGCCGTAAGAGAACCCAATCCCGAAGGCGGAGAGATCAAACTAACCGGATGGGCTGTTTGGCCGACATGGGAAAGCTGGACATGGCCGGGGCATGAAGGAAAAAACATCGAAGTGGAAGTGTATTCGAAATACCCGGCTGTCCGCCTTTATTTAAACGATGTACTTATTGGAGAAAAACAAACCGGAGAAACAGAGGAATTCAAAGCCCTATTCACTCTTCCTTACACTCCCGGCCTAATTAAGGCCGTTGGATTGGAGAACGGAAAAGAAACAGAAACGAAGGTGTTGCAAACAGCCGGCGAAGCAGAAATGCTTGTATTATCCGCAGACAGAAATGAAATCATTGCCGACGGCCAAGACCTTTCTTACATAAGAGTTGAAATTACCGACAAGAATGGAGTGATTGCGGCAAATGCCTCAAACAAACTGGAATTCGAAATAGAAGGCCCCGGAGTGATAATTGCCGTTGATAATGCCAACCTCAAGGATACTAATTCATACGTATCCAATACCAGAAATGCATGGAAGGGAAAAGCATTGGTTATTGTCGGAAGCACCAGGGATTCCGGATCAATTAGTTTGAAAGTAAAATCTCCCGGTTTGAAAGAATCCGGCATTACTATTCAAACAATGGAAAATTAGAGTAGATTTACGGGGGAAAAGCGTTCACTGCAAAAAACATTCATTGCAAAGAAAAAGCAAGCAGTCGTTTATAGAAAACCGGTATGGCAATAAGAAACAAAAAGACAAATAATAAAAACCTGAAATTGAGGGTTCAACGCATTATTGCAATTTTTTCGGTTCTGATTTTTGCCGGAAAATTAACCGCTTACTTTCTAACCAATTCAGTAGGTATATTAACGGATGCCCTCGAAAGTACGGTAAACGTTATAACCGGTTTTATTACTTTGTACGCCGTTTATCTTTCGTTAAAACCCAAAGATGAAAACCATCCGTTTGGGCATGGGAAAGCGGAGTTTTTATCCGCATCGATCGAGGGGTTTTTAATTACTATTGCCGGGTTAGTAATAATTTTCGAAGCCATTAAGCGACTTTTTATTCCGGTGCAGATTACTCAATTGGACATAGGGATTATTATTGTTGCCGTTGCGGGGCTCTTGAATTATTTAATTGGATGGTACAGCATAAGAATCGGAAAACAAGCCAATTCCATTGCTTTAATATCAGGAGGGAAACACTTACACTCCGACACCTATTCATCCATTGGCTTAGTGATTGGTCTAGTGTTGCTGTACTACACGAAATTAGCCTGGTTAGACAGTGCAATTGGCCTGATTTTCGGAACCGTAATTGTGATCACGGGCTTAAAAATCCTCAGGGAAACCACATCCAATCTGATGGATAAAGCCGATTTTAAATTGATTGAGCAATTCGGGAAAATAATTGAAGATAACAAACCCGATGAATGGATAGATATACACAATTTTAAACTCATCAAATACGGGAACGCATATCATATAAATTGCGATCTGGTTTTACCTTGGAATTTATATTTATCGGAGGCTCACGAAGAAGGGGAAAAACTAAAGAATTTATTGGTCTCCAATTTCCGGGAAGATATTGTTTTTAACGTGCACACGGATGAATGTTTTAAGAAATACTGCAAGCATTGTAAAAGAAAAGATTGCAAGGAAAGAACCACCGGCTTTGTAACTCGATTGAACTTTGATCTGGAAAGATTTACAAAAGAAAAAATAGAGAAAAGTTAGGCTTGGAAGCTATTCGAGAGAACAATACATTTTAAAACAACAAGTAATGATAAAATTAATTCGTGGTGACATCACCAAAATAAAAGTCGACGCCATTGTGAATGCCGCAAACACCTCATTGCTCGGTGGTGGTGGCGTTGATGGGGCCATTCACAGAGCAGGCGGTAAAACAATTCTCGAACAATGCATTAAAATCAGAGAAAAGCAGGGCGGCTGCAAAGTTGGGGAGGCCGTGCTGACCGGGGCAGGAGAATTGCCTGCAAAATATGTAATTCACACCGTCGGACCTATTTGGCGCGGCGGGAATCAAAACGAAGACCGGCTTTTGTCGAATGCCTACCGGAACAGCTTGCAACTTGCGGCAGAGAACAAAGTAGAATCGATTTCCTTTCCCAACATCAGCACAGGAGTCTATCATTTCCCAAAAGAGAGAGCAGCCAACATTGCACTGACCACCGTTATGGATTATTTAAAATCAAACCCTGCCATCAAAGAGGTGATTTTTGTATGCTTTGACCAGGAGAATTACGATATTTACGACAGGTTATTGAATGGAACAGAGGGGAAATTGAATTGAACACCAGCCGTTAAGACACCTTTGCTGCATATTGACTGAAAAGACTAATGAAGCCCCCACTGTTCCCGATTATTTAACTGTATGTTATTATTTGACAAACAAATACATAGTGTTAGTAGCAGTCGAGCGAAATTTTTAGCAAAGAGAAAGAAGCAATTATGATGGAAGAAACCATTTTATATTGTAGCTTTGCCTTATGTATTATCGTAGAAAAATATTACTATCCCTGCTTCAGGCTTTTGATAATCAATTAGATAAAATTAGTCTGCAAAAACTGTTATTCTTACTAACAAGGATACAGGAGAAGAAATCGTACTATTTTATTCCGTATAAATTTGGATGTTTCTCATTCCAAGCCAATGCCGATTTAAGTACTTTGGCTAAATACAAATTGGTAGAACCATCAATGAAATATTGGAAAAAAACAGATAATACAGACTACATAGAAGAACTAGATTCTAAAGATAAAGCTGCAATTCGATTTTTAAAAAGTCAGTATGGAAATTTGAGTAAAGACGAACTAATCGCTTTAACCTATCGTCAATATCCGTTTTTTGCAATTAATAGTATCATTGCGAGTAGCATTCTGACCAACGAGGAATTAAACAAAGTAAAAAACCAAAGGCCGATAAAAAATACTATCGTTTTATTCACAATTGGTTATGAAGGAATTTCGCTTGAACAGTACATTAACAAGTTAATTGTTAACGATATAAGGGTTTTGTGTGATGTGCGAAAAAATTCGTACAGCATGAAATACGGTTTTAGTAAGAACCAGCTGAAGAAAGCTTGTGGAGGTGTTGGAATTGATTATGTGCATATCCCTGAGGTTGGGATTGAAACAAAAAAAAGAGAAGTACTAAACAGCCAGTCTGATTATGACAAACTTTTTGAATATTACAAATCTGACGTTCTAGCAAGAGAAAAATCAAAGCAGGTGGAAATTTTTTCGTTGTTAAAAAGTAAAAGACGAATAGCACTCACTTGTTTTGAGGCTAACATTAACCAATGCCATAGAAAACATTTAGCCGAATCGATATCTTCTTTAAATGGTTTTTCCTATGAACTAAAACATATCTGATGACCAAAACAAAAGTTCTTATTACCGTAAAAACCTATCCTACAATCTCAAAAAAGTATGAAGAATTAGTTTGCACTGCAGGATTTTTAGAAGATGGTTCATGGATTAGAATTTATCCTATTCAATTTCGTAAAAAATCGTACAGTGAACAATACTCTAAATATGACTGGATTGAATTGGATTTAGTCAAAAATAAAAGCGATTTCCGTCCCGAAAGTTTTCGCCCTATTTCTCATGATACTGTGATAGAGAAGGTCGGCGAAATCGAAGCAGATGGTGATACTTGGGACGAAAGAAGAAAAATAGTTTTAAGAAACGTCTATCATAACATTTCCGACCTAATTTCGGAAGCAAAAAACAAAAAGACTTGCACTTCATTGGCAGTATTCAAGCCAACAGAAGTTTTAGACTTTATTTATGAAGAGGAAAAAGTAAGGGTTTGGTCATCAGATAAATTGGCACAATTTCAACAGTTAAATATATTTGAGAAAGTTAAAAGCAACAACTTTCAGGTTGTTAGGAAATTACCTTATAAATTCAGTTATTGTTTTAAGGATGAAGCAGGTACTGTTTGTAAACTTATGATTGAAGACTGGGAGACTGGACAACTTTATTGGAATTGTCTAAGTCGACATGATGGAGATGAGAAAAAGGCATGTGAAGACGTAAGGAAAAAATATTTCGATGATTTTGTTAAAACTAAAGACTTACATTTCTTTTTAGGTACAACTCAAGTTCATCATTTTAGAGCTAAAAATCCATTTGTAATTATTGGAACATTCCACCCAAAACCAATAACTCAATTAAAGCTATTCTAAGTCAATTCAAAATCTTCTCCTCGTGTCAGGCACTTTGGCAAAACGCACAAGCCACGCTGCAATCCAATTTTGCCCAGCCTTCCAGTTCGTCCCAAACGGCATAGGTGCTTATCTTATCTGTGTGCATGATCGTTATCAGGGACGCACCCTATATTTTTTATTTCCAAATGTTGTATCTTTGCCCTGCAAATAAAAATTTTGACGTTAGTGTGGGAGCACGTGCGCCAATAAATGCAATAAGAGGATTCAGTTAAATTTGAATAATTACAGATGACTATTTCAACAGAACTAATATTGCTTGTCGGCTCGGCACTGTTTTTTATCAGTATGCTGGTAGGGCAGGCGGGCCACCGCTTTGGGGTGCCTATTTTATTGCTTTTCCTTATGGTGGGCATGATCTTTGGTTCCGATGGGTTCGGGCTTAAATTTGAAAATATACAAATGGCACAAGCCATAGGCTCGGTTTGTTTGGCCATTATTCTGTTTTCGGGTGGTTTGGATACCCGAATTTCGGAAATAAAACCCGTTATCGGCCCCGGAGTAGTACTTGCTACCCTGGGAGTGTTGATGACGGCCGTTTTTACAGGCTTGTTTACCTATTGGATGACAGATAATTTTTTCCCCGCATTAGGTTTAGGATTTCTGTCGTGTATGCTGCTCGCTTCGACGGTTTCGTCGACCGATTCGGCTTCCGTTTTTGCCATTTTGCGTTCGAAAGGCTTAACCTTGAAAAACAACCTGCGTCCTTTACTTGAACTGGAGAGCGGTAGCAACGACCCGATGGCCTATTTGCTGACGGTGATGTTTATCGATATTATTCAATACGGCGAAAATCCCGACTACCTCAGGGTGGGACTTAGTGTGTTGATCCAGTTGGTTGTGGGTACTGCAATGGGAATACTGCTAGGGCGTTTAGCGGTTAAAATTATCAACAAAGTTAAAATGGATAACGATTCGTTTTATCCAATTATGCTCCTTGTTTTCGGGGTATTTATTTTCGCTTCCACCTACTTCCTGGAAGGAAACGGTTACCTGGCGGTTTACATCGCCGGCCTGGTAATCGGAAACTCCCGGTTTGCACACAAGCGCTCTTCCATGAGATTTATGGATGGATTCGCGTGGATGAGTCAGATTTTGTTGTTCCTTACGCTCGGTTTGCTGGTTAATCCCAGTGAGTTGGTCGAGGTGATTGTTCCCGCGCTGATCATTTCTTTCTTTATGATTGTATTTGCGCGTCCCATTACGGTTTTCTTATGTCTGATTCCTTTCCGAAAGGTGGGATTTAAAGACAAACTGTATGTGTCGTGGGTAGGATTGCGTGGTGCGGTTCCCATTATTTTCGCCATTTTACCTCTGGCTGCCGGAGTGCCCGGTGCGCGGTTGATATTCAACATTGTGTTCGTACTCACCCTTGTTTCGTTGTTGACTCAGGGAACTAGTTTACCTGCTGTGGCACGTTTGTTGGGATTAGCTGAGAAGCCGAAACAATACAAACCCTTACAGGATTTTGATGTGGATTTTTCGGAAGAAATAAAATCGGTAATGACGGAGATCCTAATTACCGAAGAGACATTGAGTTACGGTGAAAACCTGATGGAGATGCCTTTGCCCGACAACACCCTGGTCGTTATGGTAAAAAGGGGCGACAACTACTTTATTCCGAGAGGGCAAACCGAACTGCACGTCAACGATATATTGCTGGTGATTTCCGACGATGAGGAGGCCCTGAAAGAGAGTTATTCCAACATCGGAATTTCGGATTTTACCTATCGTAAAAATCAGTAAAACCGAAATGGAGGTCGGAATTTTAGTAGATTTGTTAATCGAGATAAGATGTATTTTTTTTCAACACTTACTTTGCTGGTAAAATACTCAGTGATAAATATGAGGTTTTTGAATTTTCTCAGGGCATTGTTCGCTCAAATGGTTATGATTCTCTATTTTTGGAAAGAATTAAAGCCACAACAACGGTGGGTTTAAATGGAATTATACAATGGAAATATTGACAGACATATATTTAGGTGACAGTAAGGAAAAACTAAAACTGCTTCCTGACAATTCAGTTGACTTAATTGTAACATCACCACCATATGCGGACCAAAGAAAAAGTACTTATGGAGGAATTCATCCTGATAAGTATGTTGATTGGTTCTTGCCAATTTCCGACCAGTTGTTGCGAGTTTTGAAGCCGACTGGGACTTTTGTGTTGAACATAAAGGAAAAAGTTATTGCAGGAGAACGTAGCACTTATGTAATTGAATTAATTTTAGCAATGCGAAAACAAGGTTGGTTATGGACAGAAGAGTTTATTTGGCATAAGAAGAACTCATACCCTGGCAAATGGCCCAATCGTTTTCGTGATTCATGGGAAAGGCTTCTTCAATTTAACAAGAATAAAAAATTCAATATGTACCAAGAAGAAGTTATGGTTCCAATGGGTGATTGGGCAAAAAACAGACTTAAAAACCTTTCTGAAACTGATAAAATAAGAGATAACTCAAAGGTTGGCAGCGGATTTGGGAAAAATATTTCAAATTGGTTGAATAGAGATAAAGCATATCCGACTAATGTTTTACATCTAGCAACAGAGTGTAATAATAAAAACCATAGTGCAGCATTTCCAGAAGAACTTCCAGAATGGTTTATAAAACTTTTTACTAAACAAAATGACACAGTATTAGACCCGTTTATGGGTTCTGGCACAACTTTAGTTGTTGCGAACCGAATGCGACGTAATTCAATCGGAATAGACATTGTTCCGGAATATTATGAGATGGTTAGAAAACAGCTACAACCAGTTGAGTTTTGTTTGTTTGAACCAAAACAAAAGTATGAAAAAACTAAATCTGAAAGACGTATCACGGTACGTTGAGAAAAATGTTGGCACTTTCCATGAGAAACGAATTCAGAGTCTTGATAGCCTCAAACTTTCGCAAGTCCTTAAAAGGAAAAACCCGTATTTATTCAAGGCCAAGTATGCCTTAACAGCCGAGGAAATTATTCGTGGAATTGTTGATGCACATATTTCTTCAAGTGAAGAAGGCATCTTTGGAGACTGGCTTGAAGGACTTGCCATCTATATCAATGAGAAAGTGTATGGCGGGAAAAAATCTGGAATATCAGGAATTGACCTTGAGTTTGATAAAGAGGGGATTCGATACATTGTGAACATTAAATCCGGTCCAAATTGGGGTAATAGTTCTCAGATCGCAAAAATGGTTTTAGATTTCAAGACAGCAAAAAAGACATTGAGAACAAGCAATTCAAAACTGAATATTGAAGCAGTGAATGGCTGCTGTTATGGACGAGACAACAAACCAGATAAGGGAGACTATTTTAAATATTGTGGTCAACGTTTTTGGGAGTTCATTTCGGGAGAGAAAAATTTATATACTGAAATCATTGAACCACTGGGACATAAGGCAAAAGAAAGAAACGATAATTTCGTGAATTCATATTCTCAAATAATTAACAAGTTTACAAAAGAGTTCGCAAATGAGTTTTGTAAAGACAACGGAGAAATAGATTGGGAAAAATTGGTTAGGTTTAATTCATCGACAATTGAAGAAAAGAAGGAAAAAATAAAGCCCAAAATCGCGTAGCAAGGACTATACTCAGGCGAGTAAGAAAGTGCTAATTTGAAAAGTATTGCAACTAATATATTTTATCACAGTATGACAATCGCGTGTTCCTAAATATCCACCTGCTTTTAGATTCGAACTTTTGTGGAAACTTTTTTCTGTTCATACACTTCGATCGTTCTACATACGATGAAATATTTCAAAGCAAATGGGAAAGTGATCATTATTACCCTAAGAATATTGCCAACTAGTTTTAAAGCCATGAAAAAATTACTAATTCCCGTGCTTTTATTGGTTTTTTGTACAACCAATGCACAAACGGTAAAAATCAAGATTATCGACAATGGCGGATCGGGACAATACGAAGCCGTTGCGGCGAAAGATAGCACTCTCCCCGATTTTGTGGTTTATCGCCCTAAAGACATTAATAAAGCCGTAAAAAAAGAGGGCAAATTACCTGTAATGGTGTGGGCGAATGGCGGCTGTATGAATTCGTCCATCCATCAGGAGCGTTTTTTGTCGGAGATTTCTTCGCATGGCTATATCGTAGTGGCCATCGGGGCATTGCAAATGACCGTGGGAGAGCGGCCGCATAGAGGTACACCCGACGACGAACTGCTAAAAGCCCTCGATTGGATTTCGGAGAGGGCGACGACGAAAGGAAACGATTATTACAAGCGTGTTGATCTCACTAAAATAGCAGCAGGCGGACATTCATGCGGTGGAGCACAAACCCTTCGTGTCGCAGACGACCCAAGGATAAAAACCTACCTGATGCTGAACGCCGGCATGGGGGATATGACCATGGCGGGAGCCGGCTCGAAATCGCTGGAAAACTTACATGGCCCAATCGTCTATATGATTGGAGGAGAATCGGATGTTGCCTACAAAAACGCCCTTTTAGATTACGATCGAATCGATCGTGTTCCCGTTGTTTTCGCCAATCACGCCACAGCCGGGCATGGTGCCACCTTTGCAGAAGAGTTTGGCGGCTCGTTTGCTCAAATGACGCTTCATTGGCTCGACTGGCAGTTTAAAGGAAAAGACAACTCCGGCATTTTTCTTGAAAACAAGTTGTCGGCTTACCCGGCTTGGACAATGAAATCCAAAGGCTTTGATACGCAAGCGGAAGATGTAAAATCTCAGCCTGTTAATCCTTTTGGCAATGCACTGGTTCCCGATATGATTGCCGATGCCAGTATCCAGGAAATAAACGGAGTGTTTTATTGCTATGCCACCACCGACGGATACGGCAGGGGACTTGAAACTTCCGGTCCGCCCGTTGTCTGGAAATCGAAAGATTTTGTACACTGGAGTTTCGATGGAACCCATTTCCCTTCTGCCATGGGTCAGAAATACTGGGCGCCGAGTAAAGCCATTGCGGCCAACGGTAAATACTATATTTATCCCACGGTAAACGAATATATGTACGCTGCCGTTGCCGACTCGCCGGAGGGCCCTTTTAAATTGGCAGCCGGCCCCGACACTTTTATTAAACCTTATTCGGCATATACGCTGTTAAAATCGGAAGCGCCGAGGAGACCGGCGGGCATCGATGCCGAAGTTTTTATCGACGACGATCAGCAGGCCTATCTCTTCTGGCAAAGTCGCAGAGCGGCTAAACTCGGCCCCGACATGGTTACGGTCGATACAAACATCATCACCATTCCCACCCCGCGCACGGAATACTCCGAGGGCCCGATCTTTTTTAAACGCAAAGGCATTTACTATTATTTATACACCATCGGAGGCGACGAAAAATACACTTATTCTTACGTTACGAGTAAAGTTTCGCCATTGGGGCCCTTTGATTTTCCGCCCAAAGACCAGGATGTTGTTTGCATGACCAATTACGAGCGGCAGATTTTCGGTCCCGGCCACGGTTGTGTTTTTAATGTGCCCGGAACCGATGATTATTATCTTGCTTACCTAGAATTCGGGCGGGGCAGCACCAATCGTCAAACCTATGTAAATAAGCTGGAGTTCAATGCAGACGGTTCTATCCGTCCGGTTGATCTCACCATGACCGGAGTGGGCGCATTGCGCAACATTAAAACCGATCCGAAGAAGCTTGTAAAAAAGGCCGAAGCATCGAGTGTTCGTGCCGATTTAAAGATTAGACCGCAACAAGATTTCACATTGAACAGGGTTGAATCGTTTGTGCCCTGGTTTGCATTCGACGGCGCCAATGGTTCGCGTTGGATGCCCGCTCCCGAAGATACGGCCTGTTGGCTTGTGGCCGATTTGGGCAAAAAACAAGCAATAAAGCGAAGTGAGGTGTATTTTGTAAGACCGACCGCCGGACATTCCTATCTGCTCGAATACTCCAACGACGGAACTTCCTGGACAACCTGCGGGGGACACAGCGATGTAATAATGAAATCGCCGCATACGGACCACTTGAATATCAAGGCACGTTATTTACGGATCAGAATTACCGGGGGCGTTAAAGGAGTTTGGGAATGGAATATGTATTAAGAACCGGCAAGATGAAAAAAGTTTTTTCAACTCTGTTGTTTATTTCGCTTTTCAGCCTCGTTGGCTTTACTCCCTTTGGCGAGCAATGGGGCGATCAGGGAGACGGAACCTACGTTAACCCGGTTATTCCGGCCGACATAAGCGATATCGACGCCATCCGGGTGGGCGATGATTTCTACGCCATTTCGTCCACCATGCAGATGTCGCCGGGTATGCTGGTGCTTCATTCCAAAGACCTGGTGAATTGGGAAATGATCGGTCATGTGGTAAGCGACCTTGCTACCATCAGCCCCGAACTCAACTGGGACAGGATGAATTGCTACGGCAAAGGTATCTGGGCCGGTTCCATCCGTTATTATAAAGATAAGTTTTGGGTTTATTTCGGTACGCCCGACGACGGCCTCTTTATGAGTTCGGCCACCGACCCGGCCGGTCCGTGGGAACCATTGCACCAACTATGGAAAGTGAGTGGCTGGAACGATTGCTGTTCGTTTTGCGACGACGACGGACAACTTTATTTGGTTACCACCAACTTTGGTTACGACCCCAAAAACGGTAAACACTACAACATTCACCTTTTCAAAATGACGCCCGACGGTAAAAACCTGATTATGGAATCCGATACCATCATCTACCAGGCAAGCGGAAGCGAGGCGAACAAATTGTACAAAATCGACGGGGTATATTATCATTTCTTTAGCGAAGTAAACCACGAGGGCCGGGTTACGATGATGCAACGCTCGAGAACTATTTACGGGCCTTACGAAGTAAAACAATTGAACCACGTAAACAGTTCCAAAGACAGGGAGCCCAACCAGGGCGGATTGATAGATTTGGACGACGGTAGCTGGTGGTTTTTCACGCACCACGGCACAGGCGCCTGGGAAGGCAGGGTTGCCAGTTTATTGCCCGTCCATTGGGTGGAAGGTTGGCCGATCATCGGCCAAGTCGGGCAAGACACCATTGGGAATATGGTATGGACTGCCGAGAAACCCAACCTGCCAAGTCATAGTAAAACGAAGATTCAAACCGACGATGATTTTTCGGGCAAAAAGCTGTTGCCCCAATGGGAATGGAACTACCAGCCACGGGCCGATAAGTGGTCGCTGACCGAAAGAAAAGGCTTCTTGCGGCTTTATGCCTACCGTCCGATCCGGCCCGAAGATAACACCAACATACTTCTGCGCGCCGGTAACACCATTACCCAACGCAGTATACGCTCAAAAGCCAATGTGGTAACGGCTAAAATGGATATAAGCAAAACGGCCGACGGCCAATGTGCCGGATTAACGCATTTCTCGACCACAAGCCACAGCACGCTGGGGATAAAACAGGAAAAAGGGATAAAAAACCTGGTGTACACTGTTAACGGAAAAGATTCAATCGTGTCTCCTGTTGAGCAAAAAAACATTTGGCTGCAATCGTCCTGGGATGTAAAGGGAGTGAACACCTATTCCTACAGTTTGGACGGGAAAAATTTTATTCCGCTGAATGTATTCACCAGACTCACCTGGGGCAGCTACCGCGGCGATCGTGTGGGTATATACAATTACAACACCATCGAAGACAAAGGATTTGTAGATATAGACTTTTTTAATTACACCAGTTACTAGTTTAATCTAAACGATATGAAACCGAGATTCCTTCTATTTGCTTTAGTCGCGTGCTTTACGATGACAGCAGGTGCGCAGAACTACTTGACCGGCAATCCGGCTGATGAAGCGAATTACGGGTACCTGAAGCATTATCTGCCGCTCAAGCAATATATTGACTATGAAAAGTATCCCAACTTCAAGTTGGGACTTGCCATAGGCGGCAACGATTACCTGAACAATGCTACCGTCAGGGCTGTTGTAAACGGTTATTTCACCGAGACCGTTACAGGCAATGAGATGAAGATGGCAAGCTGTGTGAGAAACGACGGCTCAATGAATTTCAACACAGTGACCAATTTCGTCAACACCGCATCGGCAGCCGGTTTAAATATTTACGGACATACGCTGGCATGGCATGCACAACAGCCTGTAGGTTATTTGAACGGTTTGATCAAGGATCTGGATCCGCTGCCTATTGAAGGCAGTGACACCACTGTGTGGGCGGTGTTAAAGTCAAAGGACTTCACGCAGGAAAAGAGCATCGGCTGGTCCTCCAATAAAACGGAGTTTGGTTATACCACCTCTTTTGTCAGTGACGGCCTTCTGGTGCATACCACGAGACGTACTACCAACAATTGGGATGTTCAGTACATAGTTATGGACAATATTCCGACTGAGGCGGGCGTGACCTACAAAATGACCATCACCCTTAAAGGTTCGGCATCCGGCAATATCCACACCAAACTTGGGGATTGGGGCGGCGGACCAACTGCGACAATACCCTTCACATCGGAATGGAGGGATGTGGTTATCAACTACAACAGCACTGTCAACAACAGCTTCCTGCTTTTCCAGCACGGACACTTTGTCGGTGACATCTGGATTAAGAACATTAAGTTCGAAAAGTCCGTGGAGGGAAAGAAAGCTACCCGTACCTGTCTGATAATGAATGCCACTGCAAAGAATGAGAATGTATGGGATAATCAGATATGGATTAAGCCGGGCAGTTTCAGTTCGGGCGACACCTATGAGTTCTCTGCCGAAGTGCGTGCAGACAATGCAGCTAAGGCTTCAACTCAAATACATAATGATCCGGGAAGTTACGTACATTGGCAGGCAATCGGCGATGTCAATTTCACGACAGAATGGAAGACGGTGACCAAAAAAGGAACATTCACCAATTCCGGACAGTCAATTGCGTTCAATCTCAGCGAATTTGCCGGAGCCAACAATTACTATTTCGACAATGTCAGTTTCAAGATAAATGGTGTGGAACGTGTTAGAAACGGCGATTTCGATGGAACCGATGCTTCATCGTTTGCATGGAGACGCTACGGCGAAGGTACTGTTACGCCTACTATCACAAGAGATTACCAATATGTTCAACTGCCTCAGAGCATCCCATTGTCCGATAAGGTCAAGCATGACACGCTGGTCTATGCCATGGACCGATGGATTGGCGGTATGATGAATGCCTGCGGCGGTAAGGTAAAAGCTTGGGACGTGGTCAACGAGGCTGTTTCAGGAGGAGACTCCGACGGTGATGGCGTTTACGACCTTCACCATTACAGCGGCAATGACGCCGATTTCTTCTGGCAGGATCACATGGGTGACCTTGAATACGTACGTCAGGCAGTACGTCTTGCCCGTCTGCATTATGCCAAATCTATGGAATCAAAAGGTGGTGACGATGGTAAATTGACGTTGTTTGTGAATGATTACAATCTGGAAAGTGACTGGGACAACAACGGCAAACTGAAATCGCTGATCAAATGGATAGAGCGTTGGGAAGCCGACGGTGTCACACGAATAGACGGTATAGGCTCACAGATGCACATATCGTGCTATATGAACGAGACCACCCAGAACAACAAAAAGAGAGCCATAGAGAACAGTTTCAGGCTAATGGCGGCTTCCGGCAAGCTGGTCCGCATCACCGAATTGGATATGGGTATGGTCGATGCCAGCGGTAATAACGTGCCGACAGCCAATATGACGGAAGCGATGCATCAGCGCATGGCAGACCTTTACGAATGGATTATTAAAAAGTATTTGGAGATCATTCCCGCTGACCAGCAATGGGGTATCTGCCAGTGGTGTGCGACCGACTCTCCAACGAACAGCGGCTGGCGTGCAAACACCCCTGTAGGGATCTGGACACTCGACTGGTACCGTAAGCATGCCTATGCCGGTTTTGCACGCGGTCTGGGAGGGCCGCAAGATCCAACAGGTGTTGACCTTATCATGGATGATGCCGGCAAGGCGGATACATCTCCCATTTACGATATTCTCGGTCGCTATGTAGGCAATGACTTCAAGTCACTTCCTGCAGGTATCTACATCCAAAGCGGTAAGAAGATCGTGAAGCGGCAATAAGTTCGTGAAATACCGGTGGTGATTTTTGTGTTGCGCTACTAAGGAATCGGAAGAAGATGTTTTTTCAATATTAAATAAGTAGGAAAATGAAAAAGTCGATCGTTTTTATTTTTTGTCTGTTTTTGGCAAGTCATT
>Ga0116172_10000380_pt1 | contig 46349 bp, 32 predicted proteins | sample AD_UKC083_MetaG_FD_89799 | JGI IMG/M metagenome (GOLD analysis project Ga0116172, IMG submission 89799) | Active sludge microbial communities of municipal wastewater-treating anaerobic digesters from USA - AD_UKC083_MetaG | ecosystem: Engineered > Bioreactor > Anaerobic > Digestate | place: USA... | reverse complement strand
TTGTTTTTCTGGTCAGATTTGCCTGACGACAGGGAGGGTTCTTCGGTTGGTGGCAGTGCCAGCATGGGAGCTTATCCTGCAGTTAAAAGAGTAACTGTCGGTGCCAATGTAACATTTTAAAACAAACAGTTGGAATGTTTTATAATTTTTTAAAAAAAATCATATGTATAAAAAATCAGTTATTTTCACATTGCTTTGTACCTTATATATAATAAGCGTACAAGCGCAAATCAGTTTGTCATCCTTATTTACCGACAACATGGTGTTGCAACAACAAACCGATGCTCCGATTTGGGGCAAGGCAGAGCCAAAACAACAGTTAAACATTTTCTCTTCATGGGACAATAGTACAATAACTGTAAGGGCGAACGAACATGGCATTTGGAAAGCAAGTCTGGCTACTCCGAAAGCCGGTGGACCGTATGAGATAATTATTACATCGGGGAAAAAAGAGAAGATCAGGCTGAGTAATATTTTGATAGGAGAGGTTTGGCTCTGTTCAGGTCAATCCAATATGGAATGGCGTTTAAATGATGGATTGATGAATCAGCAACAAGAAATCGCTGCTGCTAACTATCCTCAAATACGTATGATTACCATTCAAAAAGGGATAGCTCTTTTGCCTGTTGATGATTGTAAAGTCGTGGGTGACACCTGGCAAATTTGTTCTCCCGAAACGGTGGGTGGATTTTCAGCAGTTGCTTATTTCTTCGGCAGAGATTTGCATCAAAATTTGAATGTTCCCATTGGTCTGATTAATTCATCTTGGGGTGGAACTCTGGCTGAGGCATGGACGGAAGGAGATTGTTTGTCGCAAATGCCTTATTTTAGCGATTATGTCAAAAAAATTCGTCAATTACCTTCTGATAAAGAAGAACTCAAAAGGATTTATCAGCAAAGCCTGGAGAATTGGTTCCATGATCTAAATACGAAGGATCAAGGCATTGAGAATGGAAAGTTGATTTGGGCAGATAAGAATTTTGACGATGCTGATTGGTTTGATTTCCCGGTCCCGGAGATGGTTCAAACGGTCAGAATGACTCATAAGAACGGGGTTTTCTGGTTCAGAAAAGAAATTAATATTCCGGCAAATTGGAGTGGTCAAGAAGTCACACTCAACATGGGACCTATTGATGATGATGATTTTACTTATTTCAATGGCGAACTGATTGGCCAAACAGAAGGATGTTTTTCACCACGCAATTATAAAATACCAGGGAATTTAGTAAAGCCCGGAAAATCCGTCATTGCCGTTAGGGTGATAGATACAGGTGGTTTGGGTGGTTTAGGAGGTGATGCAGCAAGTTATTGGTTGTCATCTTCAAAAGGGAAAATAGATATTTCCGGCAATTGGAAAGCCAAACTATCTTTGGATTTGAATACTATCGGACCTTTACCCCGCCGCCTCGATGAAAATGCGAATGAGCCTACTGTTCTTTACAATGCCATGATTAATCCCTTAGTTCCTTATGCCTTCAAAGGCGCTATTTGGTATCAGGGTGAATCTAATGCCAATCGCGCCATTCAATACAGAGATCTACTACCGCTGATGATTAATAGCTGGAGAAAACAGTTTGGGCATGAATTTCCGTTTTATATAGTACAATTGGCTAATTTCATGAAACTACAAACTGAACCGGTTGAATCATCCTGGGCTGAATTGCGTGAAGCACAGTCGCTCACTGCTAAAAACCTGAATAACACAGGTGTGGCGGTTGCCATAGATATAGGTGAAGCTAATGACATCCATCCACGCAACAAGCAAGATGTAGGTAAAAGATTAGCTTTGGCAGCTCGCGCACAAACTTATGGAGAAAAGATAACGTACAGCGGTCCTGTATATAAAACCTATAAAATTGAAGGAAATGCTATCAGACTTTCTTTCGAACATACAGACGGAGGGTTGCAAACTAAAAACGGAGAAAAGCTTCAAGGATTTACAATAGCAGGAGTAGATCATAAGTTTTATTGGGCTGATGCCGGCATTGATGGCGATGAAATTATCGTTTCATCTCCCGAAGTAGAATTTCCGGTAGCAGTTCGATATGCCTGGGCTGATAATCCTATATGTAATTTATACAATGGTGCCGGATTACCTGCATCACCCTTCAGAACAGATAGTTGGAGAGGGCTTACTGAATAGTTTGTTTCATTCCCCCGCTACCACCAACACAATTTCTCCTTTGGGAGGATGCAGCGAAAAGTGTTCTGCCAATTCACTCAAGCTACCGCGTTTGGTTTCCTCATAAAACTTGGAAATCTCACGTGAAACGGAAGCTTGGCGGTCGCTGCCCAACACTTCTGCTAACTGCGTCAGGGTTTTAACCAATCTGAAAGGGGATTCGTAAAAGACCATGGTTTTAGTCTCGCCGACGAGCGACTGCAACCTGGTTTGTCGTCCTTTTTTATGGGGAAGAAAGCCCTCAAAGCAAAATCTGTCGTTGGGTAAACCGGAGACTACCAAGGCAGGGACAAAGGCAGTAGCACCGGGCAAACACTCTATGGTAATTTCGTTTTCAATGCATGCCCTCACCAACAAAAAGCCCGGATCGGATATGGCGGGCGTACCGGCATCCGAAATCAGAGCAATGGTCTGACCGGATTTCAACCGGTCGATTATTCCCTGTACTGTTTTGTGTTCGTTGAATTTATGATGAGATATGGCAGGAGTGTCTATCTCAAAATGTTTGAGTAGAAAGCCACTGGTACGCGTGTCCTCAGCCAATATCAAATCAACCTCTTTCAATACCCTGACAGCCCGCAAGGTCATATCTTCCAAGTTCCCAATGGGAGTTGGTACTACGTATAGCTTCATACTTAAAACTTACGTTTGACAAGCTGATAAAAATCTTCAACTGTTGGATTGTCATCCTCCCAGGCGTATTTCGATTGAAGAAAGCTGATCACTTCTTCATAGGTAGCCAACATATTGATGTAACTCAGCGTTTTATTCATCTCTTCTCCATTGTTTTTGAATAATTCCCGCTGAAATCTGAAGCGATCCCCCAAACTGATTGCCTGACGGATATCATCCACTTTTTTATTCCCTAAAACGGTGTTCAAACCTTCGTTGTCATCACTTCCAAGACTGTCATTGCGCGAAGAAAAGGATGCCGCAGAAATTTTTTCTGCAAGCGTAACTTTTTTATCTTCAATGGTTTGAGATTCGTCTTCATCATCTTTATCTTCATCTTCAACAGTTTCTTCTTCATCTTCCGCATTATCCTCATCTTCCTCTTTTTCTTTCTCCTCATCTTCTTCCTCCATTTCTTCTTGAATTTCCTCAACAGCTATATCTTCTTCCTCAATGATTTCTTCAAGGCTTTCATCATCATCATCATCATCATCATCATCATCATCTTCTTCTTCTTCTTCTTCTGCTGCTGCTACTTCTTGTGCAAAGACTGTCTCTTCAACTGCATCCTCTTCAATATCCTCTGCAATCACACTTTCTTCAACAAGATTTGGAGCCGGTTCTTTTGGTTCTTCTTCAGAATCTTCAGGGTCCATTGAAGCAGAAATTTCCTCCTCCTCTTTTTCAGGTGTTTGCAATTCTTCTTCAGTAGGAATAGCAGTGGGCTTAGATGTTTTTATATTTTCAAGCTGATTGATATAAGACCAAATATCATCCGTTTTATTTTTAGCTAAATTGATGATGGCAGCGGGATAAGTATCCATTTCCATGAATCCTTCCGTCAACATGATAAGTTCATCAATGTTTTTACGAATTAATGTTACAAGCAATTCTCTGTTCATATTTTGGTGTTTAGTGATTGGTGTTTAGTGAACGGCAAATATTACCCAGGCATACAAATAAAATAGATTTTACAGACATTATTTCTTTTTATCTAAAACTGATTTATCCTCTTTTGGGATATCCGGAATGTCTTTATCTGCTATCGTTTCCGGTACAACATTCATTTGATTAGCCGACATATTTTCATTACCCAATACCCATCTTTTATAATAAGAAATCATCAAGGTAGTCAGCGGCAAGGCGATAATCATTCCAATGATGCCCATCAGGGAGCCCCAGACTGACAAAGATAATAAAATGACGGCGGGTTTCAAACCGGTAACCTTACCCATGATTTTCGGCACAAGAAACAAATCTTGAATCAACTGTACCACAACAAAAACAATCAATACAGCCAGCACAACCCCGCCAAAGCTTTGTCCTGGTTCGGAAGCTTTTAAAATGACTAAGAATGTGCAAGGCACTATCGCTACAGTTTGCAGATAAGGCACTAAATTGAGTATGCCTACAAACAATCCAAAAATGATTGCCATGGGCAAGTCGATGATAACAAATCCGATTGCAAACAAAACACCTACAATCAAAGCAATCAGGGCTTGTCCCCTGAAATAACGGCTCATCCCAATTTCAATATCACTTAAAATACCGGTTACCAATGCCCTGTATTTGGGTGGTATGATATTCGGAAAGCCACCGGTGATTTTCTCATAATCCATCAAGATGAAAACCAGGTACAGCAGTACTATGACAATCACCACCATACTCAAAACAAAACTGAGCGAGCTGTTTAGAAAACCCCACAACTGAGGTGCTATCTTTTTGAGCATCTCTATGATGTTTGGATTATTAATTAGCTCACCAAAATTAATGTTGGAGAAAAAGTCAACCAGGGCGTGCTGCCAACTTAACGGGAAAAATCCGATGATATCAAGATTTTGTGTGAAATTCTGTATCAAAACGGATACCCTGCTTACTTCTTTGGTAATCTGAGGAATAATTAACATTACGATTCCCGTGAAACTTCCGAAAAATAACACCAAAGTGGTAATGACAGACAGAATTCTACTTTTGAATTTAAGCTTGTATTGAAAAAACTGCACTGTTGGATGCAGCAAATATGCTATCAACCATCCTACAAAAAAAGGAGTGAGGACTGCGCTCAACCTTCTGAATAAAAGTATAAGGATAATTATAACCGCCAGCCCAATCAGCAATCTGACTACCCTGTCGAATGTATATGGTGTTTTGGTGTTTTGCATATGCCGTATGTATATGTCAATTATTTAACTTAATCATTCCAAATTTTCCAGGCTGCTCTTGCCTGTCCGTAAAGCATCTCCAAACCATTCACCACAACACATCCCCGCTCTTTTCCTTTTTTGAGAAACAAAGTTTCTTCAGGTGTATAAATTACATCATACAGAAGATGTCGGTTTGTCAGGAATTCATAAGGAATATTCGGACATGCTTCTACATTCGGACTCATACCCAATGGGGTAGTATTGACTATTACTTGATGGTTTTGTATGATTTCTTCGGTCAAATCTGTATAACCATAAATTGTTTCCGTGGGTTTTCGGGACACAAAACGCGTTTGTAGTCCTAATTGTCGCAAGCCGTAATCCACAGCTTTAGAAGCTCCTCCAGTCCCTAATATTAATGCTTTTGCATGATGTGTTTGTAAAAAAGGGCGTATGGAATCTGAAAAACCTATGACATCGGAATTATAGCCTTTGAGCTTGGTGTTTCCACTTTTCCCCCTTTTTTCTTGCATGAACTTAATCACATTTACCGCTCCAATGGCAGCAGCAGTGTCATCCAACTCATCCAAGTACGGAATCACCTGTTGTTTGTAGGGAATGGTCACATTCAAGCCACTCAATTGACGTGCTTGAACCAATGCCGGAAATTCACTGATATCCTTCAAGGGATATAAATCATATTGCGCAGCCATCTTTTCTTGTCGGAAATAATTTGTGAAATAATCCCGGGAAAAAGACACATGCAACGGAAAACCTATGATACCAAAATACTTCATGTTTTATTTTTTTTTCTTTTGCGGAGATACCTATATAGATAAATAGATCCGACTATGACTGCTATTACCAATATCCCGTAACCAATCACATGTGAATACTTCATAATGATGTCCTTTTGCTGGTGCAACACCACACCCAGTATAGCCAAAATAGCATTCCAAATACCCGCACCTAAAAAGGTATAAAAACTAAAAGCAAGTAAATTCATCTTCGCTAAACCCGCCGGAACGGAAATCCACTGCCGGATAACTGAAATTAACCGCCCTATAAAAGTAGAAATATTGCCGTGTTTTTGAAAATAAGCTTCTGCCTTTTTAATCTTGTCGGAGCTGAGTAGCAACATCTTACCTGCTTTGGTGTCAGCTAATTTATACAACAAAGGGCGACCCAGCCACAATGCCAAAAAATAGTTGACATATGCCCCAATCAATGCTCCTATGGTTCCAAACAGTACCACCAAATAGATATTCAAATGACTGTCTTCTTTGCTGGCAATAAAAGCCGCCGGCGGAATTACCACCTCAGACGGAAAAGGGACAAATGAGCTTTCAACGGCCATCAGCAAAGTGATGGTGTAATAATTCATATGATCCTCATACCAGTTTGCCACTTGCTGAATAATGGATGGCTTGGCAGCAATCGAATCAGAAGCATTTTCAGCATAAATAAAACCGTTTACACTGAAGATAAAAAAAAGTGATAGGATGATGGTTTTTTTATTCATATGGAAGTTAGGAAGTTCTGAGTTTTGAGTTCTGAGTTCTGAGTTTTGAGTTTTGAGTTCTGAGTCCGTGTTCTGTATTCCGTGTTCCGGGTTCGCGTGGTCTAATTCGTTCATCGTTTTTAGTTCTTAGTTTTTCGTTTCCCCACATATCTCATTAAATATTTTTTGTGCATCTAAATTTTCTTCCATCGCTTTGGCTAGTGAAAGTTGTGCTGCATCTTCGTTATCTGCAAGATGATATGCAACTGCCATAAAGAGATGAATATTTTCCAACTCATGGTACTCATCAGACTTTAATGCTTGTTGGTAATATTCGATTGCCAATGCAAATTCTTCTTGTTCCATAAAGATATTGGCAATGGCCATCAGTGTATCCGGTTGATCGGGGTTGAGTTCTATAGATTTCATATAAGCAAGCAAAGCTGCCGCTGTATCATCCAAGCCCATCAGCGCTTCAGCAAAATACACCCAAGCATCGGCATCATCATTTTTAATTTGAATGGCTTGTTGAATATAGTGCAAGCTTTCCTGAAAAAGATCTTGCTCCATCAAGCAAACGGTAATGCCGATAAGAGCTTCATAGTTGTCCTTATCTTTATCCAAAGCTTTCTGGTAAAAAGTGATGGCGTCCTGATATTTTTCCAATCTTTCGTAACATTCCCCGATGTAAAGGTAGGTCTGGCCACTATCCACCGTCAGTTCTTCAAAAGCAAAAAACTCATCCAAAGCAGCTTCGTACTGCTGCAGTTGAAAGTGCGTATGAGCCTTCTGTAAGCAAGTCAGCGAATCATCCGGATTAATTACCCTGGCGTATTCAAAGGCATCAAGCGCATGTTGAAACTTTTGGTGGGTAAAATAGATTTGTCCGAGATTAAACCATGCCTCACCGGCATAGGGGTCTTTGGTAAGAATATGATTATAAGCACGAATAGCCTTTGCATGTTCGTTAAGATGCTCATAACAAAAGGCTAATTCAAACAACAACTCTTCATTATCAGGATTATAAGCCTCACCACGCTTTAAGTATTGAAAAGCCGAATTGATGTCGTAATCAGAGAGAAATATATAAGCAATATCCAGACATACCTGATCTATATCTTCACCTTCAGTTTCTATCAGATGTTTGCAAAGTCTGTGGGCTTCTTCCTTCCTTTCAAGCTTCCGGAGCGCATCGATTTTCAGCAGATTCAGTTCGTAATCATCGTGCGTCCCCAATGATTCGAGGATGCTGTATGCCTTATAGGTATCACCGGTAGCCAAATAAATTTTAGCCCTTTTAATTCTCAAAGCAAAATTGTTGGGATGCAATTTCAGCCCAAATTCCAAAGCTCCCGAGCTATCTTTGGTTCGTCCGCTTCTCAAATAGTAATCAACGATATCTTCAAGCTCTTCCACATCAAAATATCCCGATGTGCCGTCATGATTGGAAAGAAATGCTTCATAACGTTTAACTGTTTCGTTGAAATCATCCTCAGGAGTGGAAAAGATACGTCTCATAAAGATTTTTTGCAAAAATAAGGTATTAATTACTATTTACATAAACAACTTGGCTAAAAAGTTATTAACAAGAACAAAGAACGATGAACTAAAAACTAAGAACTAAGAACGAAAAACGATGAACGATTAGACCACGTGAACACGGAACGCATTAACTTCCCTAACTTCTTATAACTTCATTAACTTCCAAACTACTAACTACCAACTACTAACTACCAACTACTGCAAAATCCTTAACACATAGCTATTTTTTCAATAAAATCCCGTAAATTTGCAGGAAAGTTTTTAAACACTTTGGGACACTCAATGATGCGTTTATCTATGTGATAACTTAGAAACAAATTATAACCATATGAAAAAGATTTTATTGATATTGTTGCTGTTCGTGGCATTCACAAGCAGTCACGCCCAACAAACATTGATTTATACACACTCGGATCGTTTGTTTGAACAAGGCAAAGAGCTATTCGACCAACAGAAATACATGGCTTCCTATCGCAGTTTTGAAGAGTTTTTAAATTCAACGGATAAGATCCAAGCCGGTCAGAGGCATGAAGCGGAATATTATCTGATTGCCAATGCTTTTGAATTGAGACAACAGCATACATTTTCTTTGATTCAGCATTTTTTGACATCAAATCCTTATACTCCCTTTATTAATAAGCTATATGCTATGCTTGGTATCCTTTTGTATGAGGAAAACCAATTTGAAGATGCTTTAAGTTATTTCAACAAAGTCAATGAGAAACGCCTTAATCGCAGAGAAAAATTGAATTTTCTGTTTTGCAAAGCTTATGCATTGCTTGGAACTGAATCCTACCATGAGGCTCTGGTGATTTTCAAAGACTTAAAAGACCAAAAGTTTCAGCGACAGGAAGATGCAAAGTATTATTATGCTTACACAGAGTATGCATTGCAGGATTATTCAGCCGCTTTACCTGAGTTTTTGAGTTTGGAAAAGAGTGAGGTTTACAAGGAAAAAGTTGCTTTTTATCTGTTTCAGATTTATTATTACCTGGGGATCAGGAAAGAGATGAATGAAAAATATGAGTTCATCACAACGCATTACCCCAATCATCCTGATAATGCCGAAATCTACCGTATCAAAGGAGAAATGGCTTATGCAGAAGGTCAATACGAGGACGCCATCACTTATTTGAAAAGATACGAGAGCATGTCGCCACAGATGTTACGCAATGATTTGTATATGCTGGGGATAGCACATATTCGTTTAAACAGGCACTATTCATCCATCCCGTATTTTCAACGGGTAACCACAGAGCCTGATGCCATGACGGAAAATGCTTATTTGCACCTTGGAAACGCATACATCAGAGCCAATGATAAAGAAAATGCCCGTTTGGCTTTTGAAGCAGCCTTACGAACAAATTTTGACAAACAGGTGCGTGAAGAAGCTTTGTTGAATTATGCGTTGACAACTTATGAAACCACATCGGCATTCGGCGAATCCATCAGTGCGCTGGAGCAGTTTTTAGATGAATTTCCAAATTCGAAGGATGCTGATAAAGTCAAGAACTATCTGGCCATGGAGTATATGGCTACTAAAAATTACGAAGTGGCTTATCAATCCATCCAAAAAGTTGCCCGCCCCAACGAGAAAATTTTAGAAGCCAAGCAGTATATTCTGTATCAGCTTGGAACAGAAGCTTTTGCTCGTCAGGATTTTAATAAGGCAGTGGATTATTTCACTTTGTCTATCCAAAATCTTCCTACCGGAATTTATGCACCTGAAAGTTATTATTGGCGTTCTGAAAGCTTTTACAGATTAGGAATGCATCAAAACAGCATTGATGATTTAAATGCTTTTTTCAGATTGCCCGGTGCTAATAGAAGCAATAATTACGTGCCTGCACATTATGGTATGGGTTACGCATATTTTTCTCAGAAGAACTTCCGGTTAGCGAAAGAGTATTTTGATCGTTATATTGCTCTTGAACGTAATAAAAAGTCGGATGTTTTTGCCGACGCATTAAACCGTATTGGGGATTGTTATTTTTACGACAGAGACTTCCGCAGTGCGGAATTAATTTATACCCGATCCGCAAATTTAAGTCCCAATACCGGTGATTATGCCTTGTTTCAAAGTGGATATGTTGCCGGTTTACAAAAAAAATACAGCACGAAAATTTCTCGCCTGAATGATTTGGTGAAAAATTATCCGAAGTCTGAGTTTGCAGATGATGCCTTGTATGAAATAGGAAGGGCTTATATCATGCTGGGAAATGACGCAGAGGCTTTGAGTGCCTACCGCCGTTTGTTGAACTTATTGCCCAACAGTAATATGGCACGCAGTGCGGCTTATGAAATTGGCATGATCTATCAGAATCAGGAGAAATATCCGGAGGCAATTGATGCCTACAAAGCGGTTGTAGCTCAATATCCCGGATCAGTGGAAGCTTTCACGGCTTTACAAAGTTTGGAAGGTATCCACATTGAAATGAACAATGTCCCGGCCTATTTGGCTTATGTGAATTCCCTGGATATGAAGTTTTCACGCATCAGTGTAAGTCATGAAGATTCAATCAGTTATATCGCTGCTGAAAAACAATATATGAATTCTTCTTACAAACAAGCCATTACGGGTTTCCGTACTTATCTGAACAATTATTGTCCGGGAGGTAAATATTGTACAGCAGCACAGTTTTACATTGCCGACAGCTACTACAGATTAGAGGATTATGATCAAGCCTTTGCGGAATATCAACAATTGATGAGAATACAGGGAAATCAGTATATGGAAGAAGCCCTGACTCGTTCAGCCGAAATTACCTATGATCAGAAAAGGTATGGTGCAGCTTTGGAATATTTTGAAGAATTGATTCAAATTGCTCAAACAAGCGAAAGGAAAAACATTGCCCGCTTAGGTATATTGCGTAGCAGCTTTCAACTGAAAGATTACCAGAAAATAATCGGTATTGCGCACGATATAGTGTCTGATTCCAAATCTGGCTCTGAAGTGTTGAATGAAGCAAGATACTATAGGGCTAAGGCTTATATTGCTACCAAACAATTGGATATTGCACTGGAGGATTTGAAGTGGCTTTCCACAGACACCCGAACTGCCATAGGTGCCGAGTCGAAGTATTTGACGGCTCAGGTTTATTTCACGGAATGGAAATTAGATGAATCTGAAAAGGAAATTTTAGACTTTGCCAAAAAGAATACCCCTTTTCAATATTGGCTAGCCCGGAGCTTTGTCTTGCTTTCAGATATATATCAGTCAAAACAACAAGATTTCCAGGCCAAGCAGTACTTATTAAGTTTGCAGCGTAATTACAAGGTAGACGATGATATTCAGGAGATGATAACAACCCGGTTGGATGCTATCTCCAGAAGGGAAAAGTCGAAGGTTATTAATTAATTGATTGTTATGGTTTCATAAATTTAAACAGCATATGATAACTCATCAAAAATATTGGATCATTGTATTGGCGTTTTTAACGATTCATACAGGAGTTGCACAAATTGATAGAAACATAACGGTAGAAAGAGATTTCGAACCAGTTATTCAAGATGCAGGTAAGATTACCGGTATCCCGGAAGTTTTTCAGATAGATACAAAAAAAGGACGGGTAGATTATTCGGAAATTTATCAACCTTTGTCCTTGGACAGGCAGATCGTCACCCTGTCTGCCGAACAGGTCAAACATGAACCTATGAAATCTCCCAGAGAAGCTTTTCTCAGATTAGGTGCCGGCAACTATTGGAATACGCTGGGTGAACTGGCTTTGCCCATGATCAACAAAGAAAAAGATCGCTTGGATTTGAGGCTGAATCACCTTGGAACATTCGGAAAAAAGCAACATGCGTTCAGCCGGGCAAACCTGGCATACAACCATTATTTTGCAAGCTATGATTTGTACGCGGAGGCAGGCGTATCGCACAGGTTCTTCAATTACTACGGAGATAATTTCCATGGAATAATGGGAGACACCATTGACTTAAATAATCATATCAGCACAATTTCAGAACCTTTTCCTGATTATACGGAGCAAAATTTAACGGAGATTACGCGCACACCACAGACCATTAATCTGGGTGATTTGGCAAATAATCCCTTGAATAAAATGATGTGGCGGTATCATGCCCAAATAGGCTTTCGTTCATTACCGGATGCTGTTGGAACGAAGCATATGGGCGAGTTAAATTATGAGTTTATGGATGTCAATGGCGGATTGAAAGAAACCATAGTGAAAGCAAACTATGGATTTGATATGGCTTTGGGCGCTCATCGTCTGGGAGTGGATGTGGATTTTAAAAATCTTTTTTATGGTGCGAAAGAATTGACTCAAATTAATTTTTGGAATTATTATGCAGTCCTTTCTCTAAACCCGTATTACCTGATGGAAGGAGATAATTGGTATCTGCGCGCCGGTTTAAAGACTATTTTTTCTATTGTGCACGGTCGTGTCTTTAATCCCATGCCTGACGTGAGCGGTGAATGGTGCGTGTTCCCGAAATGGCTTTCGCTGTATGGCGGCGTCGTTGGTGATTTTAAATTATCGAACTTAAACACCATCTATGCTGAAAATCCTTATGTTTATCATGACTTAAGGGTGAAAGATGTTTATACTCCCGTGAATCCGTATTTCGGATTTAAGTTGAAACCATTGCATCCCGTTTTAATTGATGCTTTTGTGGATTACAGATACATAGTCGATCAGTATTTTTATGTGAATAAAGCATATGCTTCAGGTACTGATTTGGGCGATTTTACTGATTTGTTCATCAATAGGTTTGATGTGCTTTACAGCAATGCGTCTTTATTTAAAACCGGTATGCGTATCAATTATAACCACAAAGATATAGTGAATGTACAGTTAAAGGGTGTTTACAATGCCTGGAAGGTAAAAACGGAAGCTTATGCCTGGATGAAGCCTGCCCTTGAAGTAGATTTCTCGACAGATGTCAGGATCAATAAAAACCTGACGGTTATGGCTACGGCATTTTATGTGGGAGAACGCTACGCTAAATTAGGCGACAACCCCTTCAAAATGAACCCGAAAATTGACATCAACTTAGGATCAACTTATACCTTTAATAAAACCTTTTCAGTGTTTGCGCAATTAAACAACCTGCTGAACAGTAAATACCAGGAATTTTACGGTTATGAGGTGCAGGGACTTAATTTTATGCTGGGAGGGGCGGTGTCGTTTTGATGTTTAATTGTTGAATTGTTTGACTGAGAACAAAGAGCAAGGACAAATTAACTAAGAACGAAGAGTGATGAACGAAAAACTAAGAACGAAGAACGATGAACTAAAAACTGACCCCGGAACACGCTAACTTCCCTAACTTCTTATAACTTCCTTAACTTCCAAAACAAACTACTAACTACCAACTACTTAACTTCATTAATTCGTTCTTAGTTCATTTATCAGCCTTTCCGCTCCGCCAATTTTCTCCATGATAAAAAGCATATAGCGTACATCAACGGAGATGGTTCGTTGCAGCTCCGGTTCGAAGATGATATCACCACTCATGGCTTCCCAATTGCCATCGAATGCCAGGCCTAATAATTCTCCATGGGCATTGAAAACCGGACTTCCGGAATTGCCACCTGTTATGTCCGTATTGCACAGAAAATTCACGAAAAGTTTGCCGGATGTTTTATCTGCATAAGCCCCAAAATCTTGCTGTTGAATAGCTGTCTTTAACTCATTCGGAACATGAAATTCCCTGTCGTTCGGGATCTCTTTTTCCAGTACTCCTTCGGCAGTGGTAAAATAGTCGTATGTCACCGCATCTGCCGGTTGATAGCCGCCAATGGTTCCGTAAGTCATACGCATGGTGGAATTGGCATCGGGGTATCGCTTGTTTGGGTCTGTTAAATTCATTGCTTTCAAGCCTGTTTCAAACATGCGATTCAAATGTTGAATAGAATCTAAGCTTGTATAATAAGAATGACTGTTCAACTCACTCAGGGTTTTTATAACCGCTGTGTGGAATTGTAAAGCAGGATCATTTTTCAGGTCAATTCTCTTGGCTTTCAGTCTTTTGCAAAATTTATCATGACTTGTAAAACTTGAACGATTGTACACATGCTGAGCATACTGCCGGTAATCGCCTTTGAATTTTTTATCAATCTGTTGGTATATAGAAGGCAGGAAACGCTTATCTACATGTTGACGATAAGTTTTCAGCATGACTGCGAAAGTTGCTTCATCCACTTCAGGAACATAATCTTTATATATTTCCTTGGATCGGTTCCTGATGGAGTCGAAAGGTAGATTGCTGTTTACCAGGCTTTGAAGTTCAGAAGCTATGCCCGGCATTTCAACCCCAACTACCAAGGCTTCCCTCAAATAAGAAGAAGCGTGAAGCAAGGGGAAAGTCAGCTCGTAATTTCGTTTCAATGCAGGGAGTACGTTCCCGTATTTTTCAGCGTAAAGTGGCGTGGTTTCGATTTGCTTTTCAAAAGCCTTCTCCACCATTCTTTTCCTGTCCTGAATCTTCAGTTTTTCAACGGATTGATTCATGCCTATGCTGTTTTTCCAGTAATTGGAACTGCCGGCATACTTATCGGCATAAGCTATATGGATGGCTTCATCGGTTTGCATGAATGACTCCCAGACGGCTTGTTTCGCTCCACGCACATCAATGCGGGATTGATTTATAGCATGAATACGGTTGTTAATGCCGTATGAAGTCAGATAACGTGAAGTGCTGCCCGGATTTCCCAATATCATGACGAAGTCATTTTCCTGATAACCTTGAGTGGCAATAGGAATTACCTTTTTAGGCGTGTAAGGAATATTATCTGCTTGATATGTAACGGGATTGCCCAAAGAATCGGCATAAATACGAAATACGGCAAAATCGCCCGTATGTCGGGGCCACATCCAGTTGTCCGTGTTTCCTCCATATTTCCCGATGGAGGAAGGTGGAGCATAGGCTAAACGAATATCTTTAAATTCATTCAAGACAAACACATAAAACTCATTGTCGCTGTAAAAGGATTTAACTTGTACAATGTAGTCGTTGTCTTTGCTATATTCATCCTTGATGAGTCGGAGTACCGAATCTTGTTTTTCCGCTCTGACATTGAAGTCTAAACTATCGGGAAGAGCTTCTGATACACGTTCGGTGACATCCGTGATGCTGACCAAAAACTTAACGGTAAGTCCGGGTACCGGAAGTTCATCTGCTAATGTTTGGGCAGTGAAGCCATTTTTTAGATAGTTATGTTCGACTGTACTCAACTTGTGAATGGCGCCATATCCGCAATGGTGGTTTGTAAAAACCAATCCCTGGTCGGATACTACCACCCCTGTGCAGCCTCTGTCAAAGATTACCACTGCATCTTTCATGCTGACCTTAGTGTTGCTGTATATGTCTTCAGTTGTAAAGCAGCATCCCATATTATGCATTTTCTTAATGTTGAGTTGTTCAATCAGTGGCAACATCCACATGCCTTCATCACTTTTAACAGGTGAAATCATTATGAGAAAAAGAGGCAAAAACAGTAATCTTTTTATACGTGTCATATATGTTTTTTAATAAAAATGTATCTATCACATGTCAAAAATTAAAAAATCACTATGCAACTTTACCGAACTTGGGGCGTTGGCACAAATCCCACTTCATTTTTTTGTCTTGATACAAAAAAACGAAGCAAAAAAAAATCAAGACTGCGCCCGCTTCGCTCGAAAAATTTACGCTCGAACAGCTAAATCGTCCAAACTCGCAACTTCGTTGCTCAGACAAGGACGATTTTTAACGCTGTTCTTACTTATTTTTCGGCTTACCGGACGAGGTCAGTTACCACTCAGCGCATAAAGTCTTGCAAATTAGTCAATTGTGGTTTATAGAGTATTTTTTGTCATGTGCTTTGATAAAAATATCAAAAGTATAAAAGGACAAAGGTAGTTTTTAATTTTTAAATTTTGGTTTTCTACTTTAGAGCAAAAGGTAAAAGGTAAAAATGAAGATGGCAAAAGGTAAAAGAAGTATCCATTTGTGTTGAAATTAAGAAGGTGGTCTAAATTTTTAACAATCAAGATTATAGCAATAATTGAATAAGGGTTTTGTACAATTGATAAAAAATAAGTTATTCACAATGTTAAAAAAATAAGAAAATTACATATCTTTGAGTCAGCATTTAATAAGGTTCTCCGATAGCTGAAATACATTGTATCGGGGAGTTTTTTTATTATAATTTTCAGATGTCACAACATACAATAAAACAAATTGACTTGGTGTATCTTTGGGTGGACGGCAGTGACCCGCTTTGGAGAGCCAAGCAGCAAGCTGCATTAGCGAGTAGAAATGACGGAACTGCCATTAACACCACCGGTCGTTACGTAAACAATGATGAATTGAAGTATTCGCTGCGTTCGGTTGAGAAGCATTTACCCTGGATACGCAAAATTTTCATCATTACCGACAATCAAACGCCTTCATGGTTAGATATTCATCACCCTAAAATTACCATTGTAGATCACCGGGAAATTTTACCTCCGGAAGCCTTGCCTTGTTTTAATTCACGTGTGATTGAATATTTCATGTATCGCATTCCGGACTTAAGCGAGTATTTTTTATACGCCAACGATGATATGTTCGTAAATACCAATCTGTTACCTTCATTTTTTTTCGGTACAGACGGACTTCCGATTGTCAGATTGCAGTATTTACCCTTCCAGCGTATAGAGAGTAAGTTTAAAAACTTAATGAATATCAGCATTAATTCATATCGAAAAAGCATAGATAATTCCATTGCACTAATCAAAAAAAAATTTGGTGTGTATTATCCCGGAGTTTTGCATCACAACATAGATGCATACAGAAAAAGTGATTTTGCAATGGTAGTAGAGAAAGTTTTTAAAGAAGAATTTCAAGCAATTATCACTCACCAATTCAGAACTCATAAGGACATTCAGCGCATTATTTTTAGTTATTATGCTTTAGCTGTCGGGCGAGCCCATTTGAAATTTGCAACAAGGAAAACATCCTCCCGTATCCGTGTGCACAGGGGGGAATTTCAAGAATACTTAGATCGTTTTCAGTCGGATTTGTTCTGCTTGAACGATTCGGAACGTGCAAATGATGAAGACAGGGCATTGATTCGTCCTTTTTTGGAAAACTTGTTTCCGGACAAATCACAGTTTGAAAAAGGTGGTGTCTCATATTGTTCAACTGTTTAGTTACTTCCGATATTCGGGGTCGCGAGTTTCATCTTTATTATTTTCACAAACAACCAACTGATTTTATGAAACATACAGCACAACAACAGTATAAAAAATTATACAAATGTTATTTATTTAAAAAATATATTGTACCTTTGGTGCTTTCATCAGACAGACGTTAGTATTTACTGTAATTAATCATATTATTACTTTTAAAAACTAAATGGCTTTTTTATGATAAAACTAATTATTCACTTTATTCACTTAAAAAAATTATGAAAACAAGAAAATTTTTATTAGCTATTTTGGCTGGGTTCTTTTCATCTTTGTTGTTTGCACAGACTGCTGATAACAAATTTGCTTTGGACTTTAATCTAATTCAAAATGATTACAAAGGAGACTATGGTAATGGATTGTGGAAATTCAATGATGCTTACCCGGGAGGTGGTCTTAATTTGTCTATGTACTTGAATCCTTCATTCAACATCGGACTTGGAGGCAGTTATGGAGATTATGGTTATTTTTTAAGTAAAATTGATCGATTCTTGGTCAGAAAGTTTGATGCCGATTTACACTTGGACTATAAATTTAACAATGGTTACATCCTGAGTAAAAAGGCAAAATTCTACCCATTCTTGACTTTAGGGGTTGGTTTAGCTGCTTACAACGACAACTTTAGATTGGAAACGGAACGATATCCGGAAAGGGTTACCGATGGATTGGATTTAATTGTCCCTCTGGGTGCCGGTTTGAAATATCAAATAAGTAATCGTTTTGCAATACAGTACAAATATGTTTATAATTTCACCAACAAAGACCTTCGTGATGAAAACAGAGGTGCTGAAGTGCCGATCTATCAATCTGTGGATGGAAACGACCGATTTGGAAAACATGTATTTAGCTTTATCTTTACGCTAGGGAATACAGCAGACAAAGACAAAGACGGAGTGCCTGATAAAAGAGATTTATGTTTAGATACTCCTCCGGCAGTACAGGTTGATAAAGATGGTTGTCCGATTGACAGTGACAAAGACGGAGTGCCTGACTATCTGGATAAAAGTCCCAATACACCGGCTGGTGTAAAAGTAGACAAAGAAGGCCGTCCACTTGACAGTGACAAAGACGGGGTGCCTGACTATCTGGATAAAAGTCCCAATACACCGGCTGGTGTGAAAGTGGATGCTGAAGGAAGACCAATAGACACAGATAAAGACGGGGTACCTGATTATCTGGACAAATGCGCCGATACACCTGCAGGCATTAAAGTAGATGCAAATGGTTGTCCGGTTGACAGTGACAATGACGGGGTGCCTGACTATTTGGATAAAAGCCCTAATACACCGGCTGGTGTTAAAGTAGATGCTGAAGGAAGACCAATAGACACAGATAAAGATGGGGTTCCTGATTATCTGGACAAATGTCCTGAAGAATTTGGTATTGCTGAAAACAAAGGCTGTCCCGAAGTAAAAGAAGAAACCAAAAAAGTTTTCACCAAAGCATTACAAGGAATTCAGTTTGAAGCAGGTAAAGATGTAATAAAGAAATCATCTTATCAGATTTTGGATATGATTGCTGATATTATGAAACTGAATCCGGCTTATTCACTTGAAATCAACGGTCACAGTGACAGTCAGGGTGATGACTATAAAAATCTTGTATTGTCTCAGCAACGTGCTGATGCTGTTAAACTGTATCTTGTTGGTAAAGGTATCAACGAAGACAGGATGACATCAAAAGGATACGGAGAAACCATGCCGGTTGCTGACAATAGTACTGCGGCTGGAAGAGCCAAAAACAGAAGGGTTGAGTTTAAGGTTGTGTTCTAACAATTAAAACTTGTGTGCAAACACAGTACAATTTTAAAAGACTTTCTTAGGGTTTGCAGACCTTTTATAATGTAATAATCAGAGCCAGGGAGTTTCCCCCCTGGCTCTGTGATTAATATAATATCTAAAAAGATATCCATGAAAACATATGGGAGTATATCCCATTTACAATTTTTCTACTTCTGCTTTTTCCGTTGCAGTATAACACGAATTTATACTTATTTCTGGGCGGTGTCTCATATTGTCCAACTGCTAGGCTTCGACTTCGCTCAGGAACCATGTTGCTTTCAATACCCGCGGGGGCTAAACAGCGAAACAACAAGATAAGCTTAAATTGTACGAAAATACTTATTTTTGATTATTATACTGCTCTATATCAGCGTATTTCACAAAATTAGCTCTGTACAACGTGTGCGGAGCGGTACATAGCCAAAGTAATTTTCCTTCCCTATCTGATATTAAAATTTTTTTGTTAGTAGATGAACCGAACAGTAAATAGTGGTCGTCAATTTCTTCGGCGTTTGCCATAAATCTTGACGCATACTCTTTCGGGAATGCGGTTTGCATCAGTACATTTGCTTTTTTGGTTGTTTCGTCAATATCAAACTTCATGAACTTAGACTCTTGATTAGCCATTCCGTTATCCAAGAAAGAAAGTTTCCCGGCGTTGTCAATATATACGGAGTGAACACCTGACATGGGTGTTTTCAGTCCGGTTATTTCCAAGTCGCCCTTTTCACCCAGTCGCCACATGATCTTGCGGGTTTCACGATTGATTTTCCAAATTTCGGAATCATTAAGAAATGAGATCAGTAAGTTGCCGTCTTTATCTTCCGAAACCGAATTTGCATGTAACCAATCATTTAGACGGGACGCTCCGGTGGATTCAATTCCGTCAACGATTGCTGGATCATCAATAGGGTTTCGCTCGTCAAAGCAGCTCCAATCCCACAAACTATTGCCTTGCAGGTCATAGATATTGATGCCTTCGCCTACAACAGTTTGATCGCTTGCTCCGCCAACAGATGAAAGGTCAAACTGTTCAGGTACTTGACTGATTACGGCTATTGTTCCGTCATCAAGCATTTTGGCATCATGATGAACCAATTCCCGTGCAAGCTCTGTCCCCAACTTGTTAAACAGAAGGTTTCCCAACAAATCGATTACAAATACCGACCTGCCTTCCCGACCTAATGAGTTTCCTGTTGTACAAGTAATAGTCTGATAATTAGGGTTGTAGTTAGAGCTGGTCATAAAAGCATTGGAAAAATAATACCACACCACTTTACCTTCTTCGTTGATCATGGTGATTGCCCCCGGTTTCTCCCGTTGCTGTGTAAGAATATACCCACCTAAGGGAGCTTTTAACTGGTTTTCGTCTATGGTGTAGCTTGGTACATTGGTCGGCAGCGAAGATGTGGTGAATTGATACTTTTGGGTGGTAGTCCATTCTTTCCCGGACCTTACTTTCACTTCAAATTCATACTTGGTTGTTTCTTCCAAAAACAAAATATGGAGAGTCTGGGCATTTGCTTCAGACGCATACACATTGCTGACACTCTTTTTGTTGCCGGGATCGGATAATTTCCAATAAGAGACCTCAGCTGTTGCCGGTTTGCGAAATTTTAATTCTATCTGAATGTGCAACACATTATTTTTGGCAGAAGATGCCTGAATGCTTTCAACCAATGTTTGAGGAGTTACAAACTCATCATCCGGTTGGCAAGACAAAAGGAGTACTGCGAATAAAACTAAATAAATGATTTTTTCTAACTTCATGGTTATCAGTCTTTAAAATCATCAAGGTGTTTCAATAATTCCGGATTTATATCCGTTTCCTTCTTTGGAATGGGGAAATAACGCCGTTTATCGTTTTCGGTCAAGTCCTGGGGATATACCTTCCATTTATCACTTAGGTCAGGTGCTCCTAAGTTTCTTTCTTCCCACTCGGTTTGAAGTTTTTTAGTTGCAATGTATTTGTCCATTCTGTCTTTCCACAATCCCATTCTGATTAAATCGGGACGGCGCATTCCTTCGCTGTTAAATTCCAAAAAGCGTTCATCGCAAATGGCTTCACGCAATTTTTCTTTCGATGGATAATCGGCTAAATTCAAATTGAAAGTAGAGGATTGGAAAGCCCTTTGGCGAATGCGGTTGATCAAGTCAATCGACTCTTGCGTAGGTGAATTTAACTCGTTTAATATCTCTGCTTTACACAATATAATATCTGCCAAACGCAAAACAGGCATATTGTTTCCGGTGTTGTAGTTATAGGTTCCGGTGCGTTGGTATTTGTATTTTTTTGTATATACCGCATCCAACTCTTTGGTTATAAACGGTTTTGCGGGATTGGTGGGATTTGGAGTTTCTTTGTAAAGCGTACCCACCTTCTCAATGGATGTCGGCATAACATAGTTAATTCGAGTCGGCTCATAAACATCCTTGAAAGATGAAACCACAAGTTTTGTAAATCTTTCGTCATTTTGCATATCCATTTGCCATGCTGCACTCAGCGGGATATTGATTAAATTCCATCCCATATCATAATTCCAAGGAGTGAAGTTCATACCGATATCCGAAGTACCAAACTCTGAATCCGGGTTTGAACGGACAGCGAAAATCAGTTCTTTGTTGTATTTTGTAGCTTCTAAATCGGGGTTAAAGATATCCCAAACCCGTTTTTGCAAAACATAAACCCCTTTGCTCTCCAATGCCAACACTTTATTGGCATAGGTCAATGCATTTTGCCAATTGGCGTTTGCATCGCCGTTGCCACTTAGCCGCATCCTGCCTGCTGCACGCATATATACACGGCAAAGCATACCTTGTGCTGCTCCTACAGTAGCTCTGCCTGCATCTTTGTTGGTCGGATAAGTTTCAGGCAGCGATTTTTCAGCCTCCAACAGGTCTGAAATGATTTGTGCCTCTATATCTTCTATGGACGAGAGCGGAATATTCCTGGCTTCTTTTTCAAAAGTTAAATTCAAAGGTACTTTGTAAAAAATATCAGTCAATTGGTAATAAGCCCATCCCCTTAAAAAATATGCTTCTGCCAAATAGCGCGCTTTCAGTGCTTTTGCATCTTCGATTACTTGGTCGGTTATGGTAACATCTTTGGCGTAAAATTTTTCAACAGCTATCTTTTCAATATTCGGGATAGCGATGTTAGCCCGGGATATAAGGGTGTAATATCCTTCCCACGACCATACCACATCTTGACTTTCGTTTAACTTATTGAAATTGAGTATTTCAGCGTTTTCGTTGGCACGGTACCCACCATCCGAAGCAATATCATTTAAGTAGAAAATATCCCGGTTGGTTACTGCGATAAGTGGTTCGTAAATGGAATTTATGGCAGCAAGTGCATCTTCTTGTGTGCCGAAAGCCAAATCTTCGGTAAGCTCAAAATAGGCTACCTCTTTCAGTGGGTCTTCACAAGAGTAAATACCTGTAACAACGACTATGATAAAAAATATTTTTATAAAGAATTTCATGATTTTATGCATTTAAAAAGTTACTTTAATTCCTAAATTGACGGATTTGAAAGAAGGATATGAGTTGTAATCTAATCCTTGCATATAGGAAACACCATCGTTGGTACTCACTTCCGGATCTAAGCCGGTATAAGGTGTAAGTAAAAGTAGATTTTGTCCTCCAACAAACAAGCGGAGTGATTTCACGTATTTATTGAACTTCTCCATCTTATTTACCGGCAGCGTATATCCTAATTCTATATTTGCCAATCTCAGGTAATCGGCTTTTTCGACGAATTGTGAGTTGATGTATGAACCGTATTTCAAACCTGCATCCCTTACATATCCATAGCGCGGGATGGTGTTTGACGGGTTAGCGAGTGTCCACCTGTCCATGGCATGTTTTACCAGGGTCTGGTCTTCCATCACTATGCGGGTGATATTGAGCAGTTCAGCACCTATGGATGCATCAAAGAAAAACGAAAAATCAAAATCTTTCAGTTTTAAGTTGTTTCCTATACCGATGATAATATCGGGATTACCGTCCCCGATCACTGTTCTATCTTTTGGGGTAATGATACTATCGCCATCCAGGTCTTTAAATTTAGGTTCGCCCGGCACCGCATTGGGTTGCATAGGGTAGGGTTCACCTTGTTGAATGATGCCGTCAAACACATAGCCGTAAATTGAACTTAGCGATTGCCCTTCTTGCAGCAACATATACTCCTGAATGTCATAATATCCATGTGGACGAATGGTTTCGTAACGCGGTTCTCCGTTGTTCAGTTTTACCACTATGTTTTTGTTTTTGGCGAAATTGAGCGTCGTTGTCCAAGCAAAGTCTTTCGATTTCAAGTTGTTTGACTTAATAAACAGCTCAAATCCGTTGTTGCGTATTGTGCCGTTATTGCCTGTAACTTCTACAAATCCATTGTTTGCTGCGCTAATTTTTATCGGATTGATCAAGTCATCGGTAGTTTTTATATAGTAGTCAAAATTGACTTCAAAACGGTTGTCGAGCAATGAGAAATCGACTCCTAAGTCAAACTGTTTTGTAGTTTCCCATTTCAGCATTTTATTCCCCGGAATATTGGGATACATTCCTATAACGTTATCTGTACCACCCAGGTAAACATATTGGAAGCCGAATTTTGTTCTTGATTGATACAGCGGGAATCTTGAATTACCCGACACGCCCCAGTTGCCCCTTAACTTCAAGGATGAAAACAAAGGACGGATAAAGCCCATAAATTCTTCTTCGCCTAACTGCCAAGCAGCTGAGAATGAGGGGAAATAGCCCCATTTGTTACCGTCGCCAAAATGGGATGCTCCATCGGCTCTCACCGTAGTATTTAAAATATAGCGATCGTTTAAGACATATTCCAATCGGGAGAAGAAAGATAGCGTTGTGGCTCTTACTTTATACGAATTGAGCCTTTCTCTTTTTGCGGCAGCTCCAAAATTATTGTAAGATAAATTATCATTAGAGAAATCGGTGGCTTTCATACCCAAGCCTTCTTCCATATACTGCGTATAGGTGCTACCGGCTACTGCTTTAAAGTTGTGAATTTTAGCGAAAGTTTCTTGGTAAGTCAGCAAAGCGTCCAATTGATGACTATCTACTTTATAAAGCTCCCCTATCCCAACTCCATTACTTGCTTTCCCAATATTCGTCATTTTGGGATAGTATTTCATGCTTTTGTTGTTCTCGTTATTGTACACATACTGAACTTTACCCGTTAAGTTTTTTAGGATGTTTGCTTCTGCAAAAAAAGATTGATAGCTTAAATTGCTTGTGTTGTCAAAGTCCACGTTGAGTAACTCAGAAAGGACTTCTACTTTACGTGTAGGGTCTCCAAACACATTTACTCCATTCGGGGTGTCAATGGGTGAAGCCAGAAACAGTCCGTACAGTATATTGTCTGTTGCCGGATTTTTACCCATGTTTACGTAATTTTTATTTGTCCGCACAGCATACATATACCCACCAAAACGTACGCGACTGGATAATTGGTAATTAATATTGATACGTCCGCTCCATCTGTTGAATTGGGTGTTTTGCAACACACCCAGGTCTTTCATATAATTTCCTGAAACAGCCATGAGCAGTTTGTTTTCACCACCACTGAGCGTAATGGAGTGATTTTGAGTGAACCCTGTTCTGGTGGCTAATTTTAACCAGTCCGTTCCCTCACCGATGTATTTCCGTTGTTCTTCTGTATAAGGCGGGTTCCCGTCACGTCCGTTTTCTTCCCAGTACTTCATCCGGAAATCAATCACGTCTTTGGCGGTCAGCTTATTGAGCCGGTTGTTCATTTGCTTTGCAGAAATGCTCGACGAATAATCCAGGGCAAAGTTGTTTTTAACCCCTTTTTTGGTGGTGATAATGACCACTCCATTGGCTCCGTTGGCTCCATAGATTGATGTGGTGGCGGCATCTTTGAGCACTTCTATGGATTCAATGTCATCGGGATTGATCTGGTTTCCCATATTGGTTTGAAATCCGTCCACAACGTATAGCGGCTCGTTGGAATTGCTTATGGATGATGCTCCCCGGATTCTCACACTGATAGCGCCACCCGGTTCGTGATTGTTTTGCTTCACTTCTACACCCGCAGCCCTACCTTTAAGCAGTTGAACCGCATCAGTTACCACGCCGGCTTTTACGTCTTTTGTTTTGATGTTTGAAATTGATCCGGTCAAATCCCGCTTACGTGTAACTCCATAACCTACAACTACCACTTCGTCCAAACTCTTGCTACTGCTTTGTAAAACAACTCGGAGATGTGGTTGGTTTTTGCCGATTACAATTTCTTGTGGGGTAAAGCCTACATAGCTAATTACAAACACTTGCCCGTCCATGGCAGCTAATTTGAAATTTCCACTCATGTCTGTCAATGTACCAAGCGTTGTTCCTTTTATCTGAACAGATGCCCCGATAAGTGGTTCTTCATCCGCACTCATTACGCTGCCGGTAACTTCCTGCAGTTGGGCTACCGCATAAAATGAACTTAGTAAAACGAATAAAAGAATAATGATTTTTTTTCGCATGGTGTATAAATTTTGTATAATTGTTTTTTCATGTTTCTATCGCGGTGTAAAGCCTACTTTATTAAACAATACGTAGTGTTCCCGCGAGCTGTAATCGTCGCCCATAAACTCTAAATTCTCCAGGCTGCAATAAATGCCAAATGGAATTTCTTTACCGTATTCCAATTTTACGCGGTCTATCTCTTTGCCATCCAGTAGCCATACTAATAAATATTGTTGATCTTCTGTCTCTGAAATCGACATGGATAGATCATACCATCGCTCACTCTTGATGGGGTGAATGCTTTGATGCCAGGGGTTGCCCTGCGAAGTGAGATACATAAGCACTTCATCGGCTTTTGCATGGTATTCACTTCGGACATCGGCTTTTCCCTGTCCTATTTCAAAATCTACTTCATGATAGTCATCATAATAGAGAAAAGCACCAATACTTACTTTTTTATGCATCTCCATTTGAGGAATATAGACCCTCCAGTTATAGACTCCCGTTTTATACCTTTGTGTTACGGTTTTTAGTTTTGGGCGTTGACCAGTGCCGGCTTCTGTCCAAAAACGAATATTGCCATCCCGAAATTCATAGAGCGTTTTACCATGAGTAGCCTGCGACGCATCCGTCCAGTTTCTCTTCCAACTTGCAAAATCATACCCTAAGTTCCCGTCCCAATCGGCAGGGTCGGGAGTACCGATAATATTGACCTCTCCGTTTTTCACCACATATCCATTGCTATGAACAACTCCCGTGAATGCGGCTGTCCCGAAGGGTGTCCAAGGCAGATTATTCAAATCGATATTGGAAACTAATTTAAAATATGCAGACAAAAAACCTTTGTTTTTTGCATCTTCGGTCGATAAATAAGCGAATTGCTCGGCTGTTTCTATCCAGTATGGGTCACTTTCGGTTCCACTGCCTTTTTCTATCGGACTTATTTGTCCATTCCACACCGAGGTTTGACTTTGAGAGCTTAAATAATCACTAAAACAAAAAATCAAGATTACTAATGCAATGATTAAGTTTTTATTCATTTTTATATTTTTTATAATAGACAATAGCTGTAATTGACCACCTACTTACAAGAATTTATGCTGAAGTCTTCAGGCTTAGCATAATGTCGGTTAACGCATGTCGATGTGTTTGCTACTTCGGAGTAAAACCCATTTTATTGAACAACACATAGTGCTCTCTGGTGCTGGGAGCATCACCCATAAACTCTAAATTCTCCAGACTACAAAGAATTCCGAAAGGAATCTCTTTGCCGTACTCAAGTTTTACACTGCCCACTTTTGCCCCGTTGACAATCCATTTTACAAAATACTTATGGTCATTCGTTTCTGAAATTGACAACCTTAAATCATGCCATTTCCCGCTTTGTATCGGCTGAATGCTTAGATATTCAGGGTTAAGTTGCGAAGTGATATACATCAGTACTTCATCGTCTTGTGCGTTGACTGCACTTCTCGCTGCAGCTGTACCGGAACCTATTTCAAAGTCCAGTTCATGTTCATCATCATAGTACAGAAAAGCCCCGATACTTACCTGACTATTCATTTCCATAGGCGGTATATATACTCTCCAGTTATACTCTCCTGTTGTATGATCTTGTGTCACAGCTCTTATCTTGGGGCGCTGTCTGGTACCTGATTCTGTCCATATACGAATATTCCCGTCCCGAAAATCGTAGAGAGTTTTCCCATAAGTCAGTTGAGACGCATCTGTCCAGTTTGTTGTCCAACTTGCGTAGTCATACCCTAAGTTTGCATCCCAAGAAATAGGTCCATAATGACCGGATGTATTTATATTTACATTTTTTACCGTATGTCCGTTGCCGTCAAAAACTCCCGTAAAAGCCGGCGCTCCAATGGGTGTCCAAAGCAGATGATTTAAATCAATATCGGTAACCAATTGAAAGTGTGCAGACAAAAAACCATTTGCTTTTGCCTCTTCGGTTGATAAATAGGCTAATTGTTCGGCTGTTTCTATCAGGTATGGGTCACTTGTGGTTCCATTTCCTTTTACTATCTTGCTGATTTGCCCACTCCATACCGAGGTTTTACTTTGAGAACTTAAGTAACCCCCCAAACAGAAAATCAAGATTGCTACGATAAAAAATTTTTTATTCATTTTTAAAATTTGTAGTTGGATAATACACAGCTTTAAATGTGATCAAGATTGAGACAAAAATAGATTATTATTTCTGAAACAATGTATTTAAACGTCCAATAAAAATCAACCTAAATCCGAAACAGGAGTGTTTTTAAACAAAACAGATGATTTAACGATTGTTTTTTATAAATTTGTCCAATCAAATTCGCATCGAAAACACATGTTATACCGGTATCCAATATCATTAGCTGTTTCATTGTTTCTATGCATACTGTCCATACATGCTGCAGAAACCGATTACTATTTTAAACAAATTTCATTGGAGCAAGGGCTTACTCAATCCCGCGTACAAAGCATATTGCGTGATAAGCAAGGAATTATTTGGATTGGGACAAAACACGGATTGAATAGCTTCGACCAATTTGAATTAACCACCTATTTGTATAATAAGAACGAGAAAAACGGACTGCCCGATAACTTTATCCGTTTTATAGCCGAAGATGAGAGTTCACTGATTTATGTCTCTACCAATAAAGGAGTGGTTATCTATGATCGTATCAAGAAAACATTTACGCCAATACTGTATCAAGGAGAACCTTTTCAGGCTTGGTCTTTTTACATGGAGAAAGATAAAATTATTTTTGGCGGCGAGTACAGAATGTTGTATGCATACTACTTTGACTCGGCCAAAGTAGCGCCCTATTTAACCAAGCCCTCACCAATAAAGGAAGACAGAATTTATAATATTTACAAAGGGACGGACAATCGACTGATCTTATCCACAAAAAGAGACGGAATATGGGCACTTAATACTCAAACCAAACAATTTGAGCCATATCCCTTTTTTACACAAAAAGAAATAAATACCATTTTCCTGGATTCAAAAAACCGGCTGTGGATCTCTGTTTACAACAATGGTGTGGTTTGCTTTGATCCGGACGGAAACAAAGTGGTGGAACTTAACACCAAAAACTCCAATCTAAGTAACGATATTGTGTTTGATTTTTTGGAAGTGCAGGACCAAATTTGGCTCGGAACCGATGGCGGCGGAATCAATATTTATGATGTTAACACAGGAAAAACCAGTGTGCTAAAACATGAGCCAGGGGAACCCAATCATCTCCAATACAATTCCACGTATTGCCTCTACAAAGACGCAGACGATAACATCTGGGTAGGAACCATAGTAGGTGGATTGTTGGGGTTAAAAAAAGTTTTTATCAAAACATTCAAAGACGTCTCTTTTAATAATCCCCACGGACTAAGTGAGCGTGCCGTAGTAACCGTTTATCAGGAAGATGACTCGAAACTTTGGATTGGCACCGATGGCGGGGGACTGAATTTATTCCATATTGAGCGTGAGTTGTTCACACATTTCAAGGCAACTGCTGATGACAAAATAACGGCTATTGCTCCATATTCTGAAAATGAATTGTTGCTATCCTGCTTTAACAAAGGGCTTTATCTTTTCAATAAAAAAACAGAACAGATCCGGCCCTTCGATTTAATAAGCCCCCAACAATTAAAAAAAGAATTTTCTTATGGCGATTTAGTAAGCATCTACTCCACAAAAAATGAGCTGTTGATACTCGGGCAACACATCTATTCTATCGACCGGATATCTAAGCAATCAAAAATCATAGATAACCCGAAGCTCAATATCAACCGGAAAGCGGCACTAAGGGTAGTGGGCGAAAAAGCGGGTGAACTTTATCTGTTGGGTATGAGTGATATACTCGTGATCCCTCTCTCCAGAAACAGTTTGCATGTACTTGTGTCAGCGCCCGAAGGGGTAGAATTTACCTCTGCTTGCCGCGATGAAAACGGAAATTTCTGGATAGGAAGTAATGACGGACTTTTTATGTACCATGAAAAAGAGCATCAACTGACCGCTATTCCTACTAATTTGTTTTCCAACATTTCGCAACTGATGCCCGACAAAAAAGGGCGACTGTGGATCGGAGCGCAGAATATGCTGTTTGTCTATATTATTGCCGAACAACGATTTGTCATTTTAGGCGAATCCGATGGTGTGCCGGTCAATGAGCTGGCTTTCAGTCCCTATGCCATGCAAGGTGATTATTTGTTTATAGGCGGAAACATGGGATTGGTAAGAATAAATAACGACATTGTGTTTGATGTGACAGATAATCCGGAATTAAATCTAAGCAGTATTGAATTAGATGGAATTTCAATTTTAGACCGGCTGGAAGGGAACAAAGTAAAAATACCCTGGAATCATTCTTCCGTCAATATCAGAATTATAGTAAAAGAAAAAGACATGTTCCGTAAACATGTTTTCAGGTACAATATATCATCGGCGAGCAATCAACAAATAGAAACATACAGCAATAAACTGTTTCTGGGAAAATTACAGCCCGGGAAACATAATATTTATGTGTCGTGTGATACCCAAAGCGGTGAGTGGTCACCCGCAGAGAATCTGTTGGAAATAGTAGTAGCCATACCCTGGTGGAAAAGTTTTTGGTTTATCTCACTCTTTTCAATTCTTGTGGCAGGTGCCGTATTGTATGCGATAAAAAAGCAACTTCAAAAGAAGGAAGATAAGCTCAAATGGCAATTGAAAGAGCATGAAAACAGGCTGAATGAAGAAAAAATCAAATTTTTAATCAATATAAGCCACGAACTGCGAACACCTCTCACCTTGATTTACACTCCGTTGAAACGGCTGATAGAGAAAAAAGTTGCTCCCGAAAACGCAGAAACCGAATTAAAGAACATTTTCAAACAAACCAAGCAAATGAAGCAAGTGATTGATATGGTACTTGATGTTCGGAAAATGGAGCTCGGCAAGGAAGAGTTGCATTTCTCAAAAGAAAACATGAACCGTTGGCTAACAGAAGTTGCTGATGCATTTGTGCCGGAATTTAACGAAAAAGAGATTAGGGTTAATTTTGATTTAGACGAGTCATTAGGTGAGATAATTTTCGATGAAAATAAAAGCAGCATTGTTTTGTCTAATCTGTTGATGAATGCATTAAAATTCTCTCCCGCAAACTCCACGGTTACTTTACGCTCCCGGCGAAAGGAAGAGCATGTACGAATAGAAGTCTCCGACCAGGGCATGGGACTGGGCGATGTGGATATAAATCAGTTGTTTTCTCGCTTTTACCAAGGTAAACACCATGTAAAAGGGAGCGGTATAGGGCTCTCTTATGCAAAAATGCTGATTGAGATGCAAGGCGGAAGTATATGGGCTGCAAACAATGAAACCGGAGGCGCCACCATTTATTTTGAACTGCCATTGCGAAAAGAAGAAAATATAATCGTAACAAGAAAAGAAGATTTGGACACAGGATCATATGCTTCAACTGATGTAACGGATGCCATCATCCAACCGGATGATAAAGACTTAACACCATATAGCGTGCTGATAGTGGAAGATGAATCAGACTTGCGAACTTTTTTGGAAGATGCTCTGTCCGAGTATTTCGGTAAAGTGTTTTCGGCCGAAGACGGTCTGATAGCGCTTGAAAAAATTAAAAAACACACGCCTGATATTGTTGTAAGCGATGTGATGATGCCCAATATGGATGGTTTTCAACTTTGCAAAACCATCAAAGATGATTTGTCCGTCAGCCACACCCCGGTTATTTTGCTTACGGCACTTAGCAATTCAGAGCATGTGATAACAGGTTACAAATTAGGTGCAGATGCCTATTTACCCAAACCTTTTGAGATGGAACTATTGGTAAGCCTATGTGCCAATCAACTGACGAAAAGGGAAAATATTCGAAAACGGTATCTTCTTGGGCAAGGCATTTCATTGCAAGAATCCACCTTTAGCAATGCCGATGAAAAATTTATGCTCAAACTGAACAAGTTTATCAATGAAAATATGCAGGAGCCTGATTTTGGGATTAAAGAACTTTTAGAAGAAATGGCGATGAGCCGCACTTCGCTTTACGACAAAGTAAAAGAACTTACAGGCTTGGGAGTAAATGACTACATCAACCGAATACGGATAGAGACCGCTTCCCGTCTTTTAATCAATACCGATATGAATATCAATGAAATAAGTGATAAAACCGGATTTAACTACCCACGCCATTTCAGCACCCTGTTCAAAAAAATAAAAGGTATTTCACCTTCTCAATTTAGAGAAGAAAGATGCAGTCAGAGTAGTTAGTTAACAGTTTTCAATGCGCAGTTTTCAGTTAGCAGTAAGCGGTGAGCAGCATTCCCAAACACAAAACCCGCCGTTTCAAGCCGGTCTTTGGGTGTTTAAAAGAGAAGTAAACAGACAACAACAACATTTTCCGGACAAATAAGGAGTTATTTCGGATTATTGCACCATACATTGAAATAGTAATGATGTAATTTTGGGATATATTTTTGATCAACTAATTTTTAAAATTAATTCATTATGAAACGAACATGAACTAAGTTGATTCATTATTCACCAGAGGGAGTGATTAAATTAGTTTATTGAGAGTTCCATACAACAATTAAAAAAAATTAAACACATGAAAACAAAATTACTTTTATTACTTTTTGTGCTGGTAGCAAGCACTTATTCTGTACAATCAGCAACCAGCAAATGGGATGGCACAACCCGCACAGTTTGGGCAGGTGGCGAAGGTACTCAGGAAGACCCTATTTTAATTGAATCAGCGACTAATTTGGCATATATGGCAAGTGGTGCGGCAAGAGAAGGATTTGGGACTTATCTCAATCTCCATTTTAAACTTACCACAGACATTGACTTAAATGATCAGTTATGGACTCCTATTGACATTTTTATTGGAAATTTTGATGGAAACGGACACAAAATCAAGGGGCTTAAAATGATAGGAACAGATGATGAAGGTACCGGATTGTTTAGGCAAGTAAACGGCTCCGGTACAGTTAAAAATTTAGGTATTGAGAGTGGTAATATCGATGGGTTGAAGTTTGTTGGAGGTATCGCAGGTTCAGTTAATGAGGGCGGAACTATAGATAAATGTTATAATAAAGCTACAATCACCGGTACGCAAATGGTCGGAGGAATTGTAGGACAATTATCCGGAGGTACCGTGTCCAACAGCTACAATAAGGGTACAATTACCGGAAATGCATCTGTTGGTGGAGTAGTAGGAAGATATTTTTGGCAAGTATGCAGCCTCTCTAATAGTTACAATGCAGGTGTAATTGTCGGAAATCCCGCTATTGGATATGTGGGTTCGGTTGTCGGAACTTTTGCAGACGCACTCAAACCTGCGTCAGTCGTTTCTAACAATTATTACGATTTTGATGTGAATTACGACAGTAGTTTGCTGGGAATAGGTGTAGAAGGAAATCCGACAGGGGTAGATGTTTTCAACTCACCCGGTTCTACTGAGGATGGAGTACCACCAAAGACTGTAAGTGTAACCCAAAGGTCAACATCGCAGATGAAATCAACTGATATGATTACGGACTTAGGAAGCGCGTATGAATCAGACAGTAAAAATATAAATGGTGGTTATCCTGTATTGACTTGGGAAAATCTACCCCCTACCGGGTTAGTCTACAACAAATTTGTTGATTTTCAAATTACTAAAGTAAATAATGGAATATCCATATCTGCTGATGATTTTGAGCATATTACATTGTCTGTTTACAGCATTACAGGGGTAGAAATCATCACTAAAAGCCTTAAAAATGCTGAATACATTCGTTTGACATCGGGAATATATATCATAAAACTTACCCGTGGGTCTCAAAAATTTGTTCAGAAAATACAAGTTTTTTAAAAACCTACGCTTAGTTTTATTTTCGGATAAATCAGGACAAATTTCGTATGATTGAATAACATATCTAAAAAGAATGATATATATATTTGTGATGTCAATTAACTCTCTAAGTTTAATTTTAAAAATTATTATTTATGAAAACAAAATTACTACTATTATGTTTTGTGCTGGTAGCAAGTACATTTTATGTGAAATCAGCAACCAGCGATTGGGATGGAATAACTCGCACAGTATGGGCAGGTGGCGAAGGCACTGCAGCAGACCCTGTTTTAATTGAATCAGCAGCTAACTTAGCATATATGGCAAGTGATGAAGCAAGAACCGGATTTGGAACTTATCTTAATAAGTATTTTAAACTCACCACAGACATTGATTTAAAAAATCACGCTTGGACACCAATTTATGTTTTTATCGGAAATTTTGATGGAAACGGACACAAAATCATGGGGCTTAATGTTACCGCGGCAGATGATAACGGAACAGGATTATTTAAGCAAGTAAACGGTACCGGTACAGTTAAAAATTTAGGTATTGAGAGTGGTAGTGTAAGCGGAGGTACAACTTACGAATTTGTTGGAAGTATCGCAGGTTCAGTTAATGAGGGTGGAACTATCGATAAATGCTATAATAAAGCCACAATTTCCGGCAAATCTTACGTAGGAGGTATTGTGGGACAATTATCCGGTGGTACCGTATCCAATTGTTATAATAGGGGTGCAATTACAGGAACAACTGCTTCCGTTGGTGGAGTAGTAGGAAGGTATTTTTGGCAACTATGCAATCTCTCTAATAGTTACAATGCAGGCTCAATTGTTGGCAATACTACTGTAGGATTTGTGGGTTCGGTTGTGGGTGCTTTTCCTGATGCACTCAACGCTTCTTCAGTTGTTTCTAATAATTACTATGATTTCGATGTCAATAGTGGCTCAGGGTTCTTGGGAATAGGGAAGGAAGAGAGTGCTTACGGAGTAGATTCTTATACTGACACCAATAATAAAACCGTATCAGTTACCCAGAAAACAACTGCCGGTATGAAAGCAGCTGCTGTTGAATTAGGAGATGCTTATGAATCAGACAGTAAAAATATAAATGGAGGCTATCCTATTTTGACTTGGGAGAACACAATTGTTAGTGGGCTAACTGGTGACGAAGGGCTTGACTTTCAAATTAGTAAAGTAAATCATGGAATTTCTGTCTCGTCAGATAAGTTTGAGCATATCTCTATCTCTATTTACACCATGACAGGGGTGGAAATCATCAATAAAAGCCTTAAAAATGCTGAACACATTCGTTTGAACCCGGGACTGTATATCGTAAAACTTACCAATGGGTCTCAAAAGTTTGTTGAGAAAATTCAAGTTTTCTAAAAGGGTATTCTCCTGAAAAGGGATATTTATTAATTAACTAAAACTAAGCCAACTGAGTCATTATGAGATAGTTGGCTTGATTATGTTTAAATTTAACGAATTTCCTGAACGTGAAAGTGCTTTAAATAACCCCCAACGCCCTTGCTGCCTTTGCGATTTTTTCTACAGACTCATCAATCTGCTCGAAGGTATGCGTCGCCATCAAGGAATAACGAATCAAAGTATCTTCAGAGCGGACTGCCGGCGATACTACCGGGTTGATGAATACTCCATCATTCATCAACATTGTCGTCAGCATAAACGTTTTGGTATTATCACGTACATACAAAGGAATAATAGGTGTTTCCGAAAATCCCGTATCAAATCCCAGTTGAACGAATTGAGATTTTGCCCGCTCGGTATTTTCCCAAAGCTTCTTCTGTCGCCAGGTTTCTTCTTTCATGACGTTAAGTGCCTCTATCACACAGGCTGTAGAAGCAGGAGTGATGGATGCACTGAATATCAGCGTTCGTGAATGGTGTTTTAAAAAATTGATGATATTTTCATCTGCGGCTATAAATCCGCCGATGGTACCCAAGGATTTGCTGAAGGTACCCATGATCAGGTCTACATCTTCGATAACATTGAAATGTTCGCATACACCTGCTCCTGTTTTACCAAAAACACCAAGGGAGTGAGCTTCGTCCACCATAATGGAAGCATTGTATTTTTTCGACAAAGCTACTATTTCAGGCAGTTTTACAACATCTCCTTCCATACTGAAAACTCCATCCACAACAATAACTTTTGTCTTTTCCGGTTCGCACTTCTTGAGCAAGCGTTCCAAATCCTCCATGTTGTTATGTCTGAATTTCAGTTGCTTCGAAAAGGATAATCTTTTCCCTTCGATGATGGAAGCGTGATCGGAATCATCAAAAATCAGATAGTCTTCACGACCTGTGAGACAAGGAATCACACCGGCATTAACGGAAAAGCCCGTGGCATAAACCAAAGTGGCTTCTTTTCCGACTAATTGAGCCAGCCGATGTTCCAACTCTATGTGAATGTCTAAAGTTCCGTTTAAAAACCGCGATCCGGCACAACCGGTACCGTATTTTTCAATGGCTTTAATGGATGCCTCTTTTAAACGTGGATGGTTGGTAAGTCCCAAATAACTGTTGGACCCAAACATTAAAACCGGTTTTCCGTTGATGCTTACTACTGTGTCCTGATCAGACTCAATAGGGCGGAAATAGGGATAAACGCCTTGAGCCATAGCCTGTTGAGGAGCATCGTATTGCCCCAGTATTCTACTTAATTGACTCATAATATCAATGAGAAATTAAAATTCAACCGCAAAGATACTGCTTTTTTCTTGAAAAGGTAATTTCTGTAATTAGACTAATATTAACCGATCTTGTATTTATCAATTTGATCTATTTCAAAGTTTTTAATGAAAGTAGCGTGTTTCCTGACTTCTACTTCAGCAAATTTTTGATATATCTCGGCTGATTTGCGGAACATGTCATCGCGGCTGGCATCGATGATGAGCAGGTAGGTCATGATGATATGACCGGCCATTTCAACCAAACGGCGCGCTTGAAAATCAGTATATTCAGGATTCTGAGCATCCAATACCCTGTTTGTTGCTGTTTCAAACAAATTGGTCATGGTAATCAACTTCTTCCGCAAGGAATGAAATTCCGGATTAATAGGTTGAGCCTCGTAATATCTGATTTGTTTGAGGTAGTTGCCGGTGGTGACGTGGCGGATGGCTGCTACTGTCTGTAACTGAGAAGTTCCCTCATAAATAGTCAGAATACGGGCATCACGATAGATGCGTTCGCAGGCATAGTCTTTCATGAAACCCGAACCACCATGTATCTGTATGCTGTCGTAGGCATTTTGGTTGGCATATTCACTGGAAAACATTTTCAGAACCGGCGTAAATGCATCTGCCAGCTTTTGGTATTCCTTATAATCAGTACGTTCTTCCGGTGTCAGCTTACGGGTTGCTTCAATGGCTTCATACGCTTTGTACACATCCACGAAACGGGAGGTTTCATACAATAAAGCACGGGAAGCATCTAATTTAGCCTTTATCAATGACAGCATTTCATATACAGCCGGAAATTCGATGATCGCTTTACCGAACTGCTTCCTGTCTTTGGCATATGCCAAGGCTTCATCATAGGCAGCTTGCGAAACACCAACCGATTGTCCGCCAACACCCAAACGTGCCCCATTCATCAGTGACATAACGTATTTGATAAGCCCCAATCTCCGTGTCCCAACCAATTTTGCAGGTGTGTTGGTAAACACCAATTCGCAGGTGGGCGAACCTTTGATGCCTAATTTGTTTTCGATGCGACGCACCTTGATGGTATGATCAAAATTATTGTCTGCTACAAAATATGATAAGCCTCTTCCGTCGGTAGAACCTTCTTCCGAACGAGCCAACACCAGTTTGATATGTGCATCACCGTTGGTGATAAAGCGCTTCACGCCATTCAAATACCATATGTCTTCACGCTCATCGTAGGTGGCCTTGAGCCGTACAGCCTGCAAGTCAGAACCCGCATCAGGCTCGGTCAAGTCCATGGAGCAAGTTTCGCCCTGACAAACGCGCGGCAGAAATTCAGCTTTGATATCTTCATCGGCAAATTCATTGATGGTTTCGGCACAATCCTGCAAGCCCCAAATATTGGCAAAACCGGCATCGGCGCGCGATACCATTTCTCCGGCCATCACATAAGGTATAATGGGGAAGTTCAATCCGCCATACTTGCGTGGCAATGATATTCCATATAAACCGGCCTGTGTTAAAGCCTCATGATTTTCTTGCGTTCCCCGGGCATATTGCACCCGATTGTTGATTACCTGCGGTCCTTCCTGATCTATGCTTTCGGCATTGGGAGCGATGATATCATGACAGATTTCTCCGATGATTTCCAACACCCGTTCATAATTGTCAATGGCATCCTCAAAATCACGAGGCGCATGATCATACGCATCTTTTTCACTAAAGTTTTGTTCCTTTAAGGTAACTATCTTCTGCATCAAAGGATGCGAAAGCTGGAATTTTAATGCAGGGTTGTTGTTGTAGTAGTTCATATTTTTGGGTTTAATATTTTTATTTTTTTTGAAGTTAAGGAAGTTAGGGAAGTTAAAGAAGTTAGGGAAGTTAAAGAAGTTAGGGGGTTAGGTGCGAATATCAGAGAGGAGTTTCTCGCAGTACTTATTAAGAGATTTGCTTGTTTTTAAAAGTTGATTCATCTGGGTTTCAAATGTTTTATCATTAATATAAAGTAAATCTTTTGACAAGATCATATAATATCTACATTCTTCCAAACTCGCTTGTGCAACATTGAAAAAGCGAAGTTTTTCATTTTTACTTAATCTTTTATATCCTTCAGCTATATTAGCGGGAATAGATACAACAGCCCTCCTAAATTGATTTGTAAGACAGAAAAGCTCACTTTTAGGATATGTAGATGTAACTTTATACGTCTGCAAAACAAGTTCATGAGCTAACTTCCACATATTTAAATTTGTAAACGAACAGGTTTTCTCCATAATTTATAGTTTTTTAAATTTCTAACTTCTAACTTCTAACTTCTCTAACTTCCCTAACTTCCCTAACTTCCCTAACTTCCCTAACTTCTTAAATACATATTCACTTCGAATTCCTCCTATAAAACTTAATCATCTTCGGCACCACCTCCGCCACATCGCCGGTAATCACATAGTCGGCAATGGCGTTGATGGGTGCCTGGGGATCATTATTGATGGCAATGATCATGGCACTTTCCTGCATGCCGGCGATGTGCTGTATCTGACCGGAGATGCCGCAGGCAATGTACAGTTTTGGTCGAACGGTAGTGCCGGTCTGCCCAATTTGACGGGCATGTTCTGAGAATCCTGCATCCACAGCGGCACGTGAAGCACCTACTTCACCACCTAACACACGAGCTAAATCAAACAACATATTGAAGTTTTCGGCACTGCCCATGCCGTAGCCGCCTGCTACAATGATGGGAGAAGCTTTGAGATTAATCTTGGATTTCTCCATGTGACGCTCAATCACCCCAATCACAAAATCAGCATCATCAACATATTTGGATACGTCCAACCGAATGGTCTTTCCTTTGTAATTTTTATCGCGTATTTCTTTTTTCATAACCCCTTCACGTACCGTTGCCATTTGAGGGCGACAGTCAGGATTAACAATGGTTGCCACGATATTACCTCCAAAGGCAGGACGAATTTGATACAACAAATCCTCATAAACCTTTTTTTCTTTTTTATCTTCATAGGTACCGATTTCCAAAGCCGTACAATCGGCAGTCAAGCCGCTAAACAGCGCCGACGAAACCCGCGGGCCCAAGTCCCTGCCTACGGAAGTTGCGCCCATCAATGCAATTTGTGGCTTTTCTTCTTTAAAAAGATTCACGAGTACGGAAGTATGCGGTAGCGTGGTATAAGGCGATAAGCGCTCGTCATCAGCCAGATACAAAGTATCTACTCCATATGGAAACACTTGTTCCCCTATTTTTTCAAGTTGATAACCTATAGCAACAGCTTCTAATTTGCATTGTTGTTTATCGGCTAAGGTACGCCCCTTAGTTAGCAACTCTAAGCTTACATCTGCAACCACGCCTTCTTCAATTTCAAGATATACAAAGATGTTACCTCCAAGCTCTTTCGAAGAAATGGATGTAAGATTTTCTGCGTTATTATTAGTATCTTTACTCATAAATTCGTGTTTATTGATTTTAATTAATTTACATTTTTGGACTGTCTTAAAGCAAATATTCAACTATTTCGGAACACAGAGCACGGAACACGGACTCAAAACTCAGAACTCAGAACTCAGAACTCAAAACTCAAAACTCAAAACTCGCACCTCGCACCTCGTACCCCGGAACTCGAAACTCGAAAACAGTTGGACGCTTATAAGACACCGTTTACCCTATGGTGTGATTGGTAATCAACTCCTTGATCAAATCTTCTATCTCATTATCAGCAGGTGTAAGACGCTTACTTTCCTTAGCTGTAAATACCACGCTCTCAATTTGTTTTACTTTGGTAGGAGAACCTGCAAGTCCCAACCATTGTGGTTCGTGCTCGATATCGGAAGCACCCCATTCCGGAATGTCGAGATAGGGATGCGTTTCAAAAAGCTCTGTGTAATCTGTAGAAGAGGCCTGACGTTCACTGACCGTTTTGGCGTTCTTATATTTCAAAGTAAGTTTGGCATGGCGGGGTCGGCAACCGGCAGCAGAGCCATTGACAGTAATTAATATAGGTAAAGGACCTTTTACGGTTTCAATCCCTTTTTCCAACCTTCTTTTTACCGTTACTTCAGATTCGGAGATATGAAGAATTTCTTCAGCATAAGTAATCTGAGGCAAGCCTAATTTCTCGGCAACTTGTGGTCCAACTTGTGCTGTGTCGCCGTCAATTGCCTGGCGACCGCAAAGGATCAGATCCACTTTGCCGATTTTACGAATGGCAGCAGCAAGGGCATAAGAGGTTGCTAAGGTGTCGGAACCGGCAAATTCACGTCCGCTGAGCAAATAACCGCCGTCTGCACCGCGGTACATACTTTCACGAATGATTTCGGCTGCACGTACGGGACCCATGGTCAATACATGCACCTGGGTACCTTCAAATTTAGTTTTGATGCGCAGTGCCTGTTCCAGTGCATTCAAATCTTCCGGATTATAAATAGCAGGCAAAGCAGCACGGTTAACAGTACCGTCAGCTTTCATAGCATCCTTTCCGACGTTGCGTGTATCAGGCACCTGCTTGGCAAGTACAATAATGTTTAAACTCATTTTGTGTAATATTTTGTATAGTAGTTTTTTAGTTGAAATATTTGTTTTGTCATTTATAAAAAATGTTTTTTATAAATCCTTGCAAAAATAACGGTTTTATCGAACAAGCAATAAAAACAAGTGTAAATTTTAACAAAATGAAAGCGATAATAGCAAATAACAAAGACTTATTCATGTTATTCGAGTGCGGATGCCGGTAGATGTAAAAAAAGCGAGACCTTTTGCAAAGTCTCGCCCTATAGCAGGCATTAGTTCTTTTAAGGCGTAAAAAAGATTGTGTTGTTTAGTTAACACTTGCAAAGAAAGACTGAATTTATCTTCAAAACAACTCAAAAAATATGTTTTATAACAGTTTTAGTGACTTGATATCCAAATTTTGTTCTTTCACCTAAAAATTTGCTAATAAAATAATTCTACAAAAAGCAGTATCTTTGTTCGATGAATAATTTTGCAATGATAAGGAATATTTCTGTATTACTATGCATCATCCTGATGTATGCCTGTAGAAATTCAGCTCAATCTGCTGCGTCAAATGAATCGGCGACAACAGTGCCCGTGTTTTCGTCCGATTCGGCTTATGGGTACATCCAAAAGCAGGTGGATTTTGGTCCCAGGGTGCCGAATACTGCCGCCCATCGTCATTGTGCCGATTATTTGGTAACTGCTTTACAGAGATTTGGTGCGACTCTTATCAATCAAAAGGTAAAATTGACCGCTTTTAACGGAGATAAATTGGATGCTCACAATATTATTGCATCTTTTTCCCCTGAAAAAACGAATAGGATTTTACTTTTTGCGCATTGGGATACCCGCCCTTGGTCTGATCATGATCCGGATCCGAAAAATTTTCACCGGGCTGTATTGGGTGCGAATGACGGAGCCAGCGGGGTCGGTGTATTATTGGAAATAGCCCGCCAGATCAGTCTTGATCCTCCTCAGGTAGGTGTTGATATCATATTTTTTGATGCAGAAGATTATGGTGCACCGGAAAATCATCATACCTATGTGGCTGATTCCTGGTGTCTCGGATCTCAATATTGGGCAAAGAACCTCCATGTAAAACCTTACAATCCTAAATATGGAATTTTGTTGGATATGGTGGGAGCGAAAGATGCCAAATTTTACCGAGAACAGATATCCGACAGCTATGCCCGCTTTTTAGTGGATAAGATCTGGAATACCGCCCAAAACTTGGGTTTTGATAAGTATTTCATCAATGCCGCAGGAGGTATCATTACCGATGACCATCTGTACGTCAATCAAATAGCCGGTGTTCCCAGTGCTAATATTATTCAATATGATCCGCGTTCTGCTCACGGCTTTGGAGATTATTGGCATACAGTCAATGACGACATGAGGAATATCAGCAAAGAAACGCTGTTCGCAGTCGGTACAACCCTATTGCACGTAATTTATAATGAGTAAGATGAAAGTGTGATGAAACAGCCATTTGAGAAAATTCTCAAACATAAGGAAATGATTAATGGCGTGTTCCATGTGACCTTAGTGTAAAAAATAAAAAATAAACACATGAAATATAAGAAGATAGCCATAAAAATCGGAAGCAATGTCCTGACTAAAGCTGATGGTACCATCGACACTGATAGTTTGTCGAATTTGGTAGACCAGATTGCAGCACTATATAATAAAGGAATTGAGATTGTTTTGATTTCTTCCGGTGCCGTAGCTTCCGGTAGAAGTATATTAAATGTATCCAAAAAGATGGATGTGGTGGATCAGCGGCAGCTCTTTTCGGCTGTTGGTCAGGCAAGGCTGATCAATCATTACTGGGATATGTTCAAGAAACATGGCATTACGGTCGGGCAGGTCTTGACGATGAAAGAAAATTTCAGCAGTCGCCGGCATTATTTAAACCAGCGTAATTGCATGCGGGTAATGCTTGACAATCAGGTGCTCCCTATTGTAAATGAAAATGATACGGTATCCATTTCGGAGCTGATGTTTACTGATAATGATGAATTGTCGGGTTTGATCGCCTCCATGATGGGCATGGAAGCGCTTATTATATTGAGCAATATAGATGGTATTTATAATGGATCTCCCGATGATCCGGAGTCTGAAGTGATCAGGAAAATTTATAAAAAAGATAATATTGCAGAGTTTATTCAGACTTCCAAATCGGCATTCGGGCGGGGAGGTATGACTACCAAAGCTGCCATTGCCCGAAAAATTGCAGACGAAGGCATTGAGGTTTATATTGCCAACGGCAAACAAAAAAACATCCTGACTCGTTTGATGGATAAAAAGGACGATGTGGTTTGTACCCACTTTGTCGCTTCGAAGGATTCCGTCTCTTCTGTGAAAAAATGGATTGCACACAGTGAGGATTTTGTAAAGGGAAAAATTTCTGTAAATGCCAATGCTGCAAAGGCTCTGATGGGAGATAAAGCCGTTAGTTTGCTTCCCGTGGGGGTAACTTCAATTACAGGGGAATTTGAAAAAGATGATATAGTAAAAATTGTGGATGAGAAAGGAAAAAACTTAGGCATAGGCAAGGTGCAGTATAACAGTTCCAAAGCCCGCGAATTGATTGGGTTGAAGAATCAAAAGCCCATTGTTCATTATGATTATTTGTATTTGGAATAATCATCATTGTTGCTTTCGATGTTCCGAGTTCTGAGTTCTGAGTTTTGAGTTCTGAGTCCGTGTTCTGTGCTCTGTGTTCTGTGCTCTGTGTTCTGAGATGATTGAATATTTGTTTCGAGACAGCCCCGAGATATTAATGTAATATGTGTAAATCAAGATTCCTATGCAATTTCATAGGCTTCAAAATTTAAAATTATGAGTTGGAAATTAAACGCATTGCATGCTTCACGTACTTTAAATTTGGTGGATGACAGCACCATCAATCCAGTGTTAAATGAAATAGCGCAAGAAGCCATTGCGCAGTCTGAGCATATCCTGTATGAAAATGCGAAAGATCTGGCACTGATGGATCCGTCAAATCCCTTGTATGATCGGCTGCTTTTAACCAAAGAACGCATTGAGGGCATCGCTTCCGACATACGCAATGTGGCGACATTGCCTTCTCCGCTTGGAAAAGTTTTGATGGAAACCAAGCGTCCCAATGGCATGAGAATTTCCAAAGTCAGTGTGCCCTTTGGAGTGATAGGCATCATTTATGAAGCCCGCCCCAATGTTAGTTTTGACGTGTTTTCTTTGTGTTTTAAATCCGGAAATGCCTGTGTGTTAAAGGGTGGTACCGACGCCCATCATTCCAATACAGCCATTGTTACATTGATACAATCTGTATTGAAAAAACACGGTTTAGATCACAATATTGTAACTTTATTACCTGCCGGGAGAGGAGCCACAGCTGATTTGATGGATGCAGTCGGCTATGTGGATCTGATCATTCCGCGTGGCGGAAAGGGATTGATTGATTATGTGCGTAATCATTCAAAAATTCCTGTTATCGAAACCGGTGCGGGCATCTGTCATACCTATTTTGATGCGTATGCTGATATAGAAAAGGGCAAGTCTGTTATTTTTAATGCTAAGACGAGGAGAGTCAGCGTTTGCAATGCCTTGGATTGCCTGGTGATCCATCAGGACAGATTGTCTGATCTACCTGTTTTGTGTGAGCAACTGGCTGACAAGAAAGTGATTATTTATGCTGATGAACCGGCTTATCAGGTGTTGCATGGCAAATATCCCTTTTTGGAACGGGCACAAGCTTCAAGTTACGGCACCGAATTTTTAGATTATAAAATGTCGGTAAAAACAGTTTCGTCCATTGAGGGAGCCATAGAACATATTTCGCTGCATAGTTCCAAACACAGCGAATGCATCATCAGTGAAAATGAGCAAAATATCGCGCTTTTTGATAAAATGGTGGATGCTGCTTGTGTTTATACCAATGTTTCGACAGCCTTTACCGATGGGGCACAATTTGGATTGGGAGCCGAAATCGGTATCAGTACGCAAAAAATGCATGCCCGTGGTCCCATGGCATTGGAGGAGCTTTGTTCTTACAAGTGGATCATTAAAGGAGAAGGTCAGGTCCGTCCGAAATAACGAAACTTCCGGCGGTGTTTTATAAGTGCCCAACTGCTGCACTTCGAGTTCCGAGTTTCGAGTTCCGAGTTTTGAGTTCTGAGTTTTGAGTTCTGAGTTTTGAGTTCTGAGTTTTGAGTTCTGAGTTTTGAGTTCTGAGTTCTGAGTTTTGAGTTTTGAGTCCGTGTTCTGTATTCTGTGTTCTGTGTTCTGAAATGGTTGAATACTTGTTTTGAGACAGCCCCATTTAAAATATTTTACAAAAATTTTGCACACGTAAAATAATTTGTTTTCCTTTGTGCCTGAGAATCATGCGTAAATCAGTCGCATAGGTTATAGCGGACTCCTCTCCTTTTAGGCGGCAGGCTTTGTCTTAACCCAACACTTTTGTTTATGCTGTTCTTAAAAGGTTTATTTTATTCATTTTTTTATTTTTTTTCTATGAACATTTACGTAGGTAACTTAAGTTACAGGGTTCGTGAAAATGATTTGCAAGGAGTTATGGCCGAATATGGTGAAGTAACTTCATGCAAAATAATCAGGGACCGTGAAACAAACAAATCGAAAGGTTTTGCTTTCGTTGAGATGGATGATGCAGGAGCTGAAAAAGCCATTGCAGAATTAAACGGGGCAGAATTGGACGGTCGTGCCATGGTAGTTAAAGAGGCTAAACCTAAAGCTTAACACCCTGTCAGATTAGAAATTAAACTTCTGTTGTCTTCTTGATGACAGGAGTTTTTTTAATTATAACAACATTATCTGTCACATGAGAATTAAAGGTGCTTTTAGTCATGCCAAAACAGGATCAAGAATTATTCAGCTAACAGTTGTTGCTTTGTTTTTTATGCTGATTTTTTCCTTGCTGTCAATATGGATTACCAAGGGAAATTTTTCCGATATCAAAGCCTTAAAGTTAGCTCAGTTTTTTCAGTCATTGGGGTTGTTTGTCATACCGCCTTTTATTTTGGCTTACCTCTGGAGTAAACAACCATTGGCTTATCTTCGGATAAACCGCAATCCTTCAGGGGAATATGTCCTGTTTGCCGTCATCATCATGTTGGTTGCTATTCCCGCCATTAACCTGTTGGGTGAGTTGAATCACGCGATCCCGTTTCCCGACTCTCTTTCCTGGTTGGAGAATTATTTAATTGATATGGAAAAAAGGGCGGAAGATTTAACAATCAGGATGTTGAATGTGGACAGTGTAGGAGGGTTGTTGGTAAATATCGGATTGATAGCCATCATACCGGCAGTCGGTGAAGAACTCTTTTTCAGGGGGATTATTCAGCAGGTATTACAAACAAATCTTAAATCACATGCGGCAGTTTGGATTACAGCCATCATCTTCAGCACCATTCATTTTCAGTTTTATGGCTTTATTCCCCGCATGCTGATGGGTGCTTTTTTGGGGTATTTGCTGGTGTGGACCAAAAACATGTGGGTCCCCATCATAGCACATTTCGCCAACAATGCCGTTGCTGTACTCTTTTATTATTTCAAAGGAGAAGGAAGCACTTTTGATATTGATAATATCGGTAAATCAGACACTTATCTGATTGGAATAGTGAGTTTGATTGCAGTGTTGTTGTTGATATATTTATTCAGAAAGAGACAAATATAATCCCAAGGCGTTGCCGTTGGGCTGAAAAATGTTGGCGGTGTCTCATAAGTGCTCAACTGCTGCGTTGCTTTCGATATTCAGGCTCAGTCACATACTTCAGTATGCTCCTTCGCCCTCAATCTCAGCGCCTTGCATTTGAACACTTCTAAGACACCTTGCGGGTTTTTGGTTAAATA
>Ga0116172_10000379_pt1 | contig 46355 bp, 39 predicted proteins | sample AD_UKC083_MetaG_FD_89799 | JGI IMG/M metagenome (GOLD analysis project Ga0116172, IMG submission 89799) | Active sludge microbial communities of municipal wastewater-treating anaerobic digesters from USA - AD_UKC083_MetaG | ecosystem: Engineered > Bioreactor > Anaerobic > Digestate | place: USA... | reverse complement strand
GATGAAATCGTACTTTTCGAATACTTCAGATAGTTTACTGGCAATCTTTCTTCGCACTTTTTGAGCCTTTTCAAAGTAGGCATCGTAATATGCAGCACTAAGTGTGAACGTACCTATCAATATTCTTCGTTTTACCTCATCACCAAATCCCTCTCCACGGGTCTTTTCGTACGAATCACGCAGTGAATCAGAAGAGACACGCAGACCGTATTTGACACCATCAAATCTCGAGAGATTCGTACTTGCTTCTGAAGGCGCAATTATGTAATATGTGGCAACAGCATACTTCAGGTCATCTATATCTACCATCGCTACCTCATGTCCAAAATTCTCAAGTAAGGTAATGAATTCCCTGACCTTTTGCTTTACACCGTCTTCGACGCCTTCACCGAAAGACTGCGTTGCGACAGCTACCTTCATTTTTGGAAATTGCTTGCCTATAAATTCTGTAAAATCTATCTTTCTGTCAACGGTTGTTGAGTCCATTTCATCTTTTCCGGCAATTATGTTCATCAAAATAGCACTATCTTCAACTGTCTTGGTGATAGGACCAATCTGGTCTAGTGATGAAGCGAATGCAACTAGGCCATACCTTGAAACTAAGCCGTACGTAGGCTTGAATCCAACAACGCCGCAAAACGAAGCAGGTTGGCGTATGGAACCGCCAGTATCGCTACCAAGTGCAGCAATTACCTCTCCAGATGCAACCGCAGCGGCTGAACCTCCACTGCTTCCACCTGCAACTCGTTCCAAATCGTGTGGATTTCTTGTTGGACCGTATGCAGAATACTCGGTGCTCGCCCCCATCGCAAATTCATCTAAATTCGTCTTACCAACAAATGAAAAACCACTTTCTCTCAATTTTCGCACAACAGTTGCATCGAATGGAGCTATGTAGTCTTTCAATATTTTAGATGCGCAAGTTGTTTCTACTCCTTTGACGTTCATGTTATCCTTTATACCTATTGGAATACCAATACTTGGTTCTTTACTAACGCTTATGAATGCTCTAATGTTCTTATCTTCTTTGGCGATAATTTCAACAGAGCGTTCCACAAGTGCTGATTTATCTTCGTATGTCATGGCGTCTTTTAATGTCATAGTCTTAAATGCTTCATTTGTTAACATTTCCAACTCCGACACCTCCTCACGTTTTGCAATTGAATTATACCACATATTTTCTTATTCGCATTAGTTGTGATAAAATTACTAAGAGTTGATGGAATAACAATTTGTAGTTCTTAAACTCTATGGGGGGAGTAAACATGGACAAATTCTTAGAGAGTGCTGAAAAGTACTATTTCCATTATCCATTCCCAGTCACCATCGTTGGGACGTTGTACGAAGATAAATCAAACTTCATGGCTGCCGCTTGGCACACACAATTATCATTTGACCCACCATTGTATGCAGTTTCAATATCACCGAAGAGATACAGCAAAGAACTAATTGATAAGTCTGGTGCATTTTCTCTGAACTTTTTGAAATTCGATGATTACAAATTGGCTGGTTTCGTTGGTAGGACCTCTGGTAGGGATCATCGTAAAGAAGAGATATTCGATATACAATACGATATTGGAACTAAGTTGAACGTTCCCGTACTTAAAATTGCGGTTGGATGTTACGAATGCAAGGTTGTAGATAAGAGACCTTTTGGTGATCATATCTTGTACGTAGGTGAGATAGTAGGAATTCACTACGATAGTAATTATTACAAAGATGGTATATCGCCAGACATGTTACTGTACATCGGAAATGATATGTACACCCATGCAGAGGGGGCACTTGTAAAGTTTGGTAAACAAGAAGTGCAAGAGGTTTTGAAGGAATTAAAAGGCAAAAAAGAGATTTGAAAAAGATGCAAAATGTGATATGGATAACACGAATAATATGATATAATTGATAAAAATGAAAATAGGAGCAATAGTTAACAAATAAAACTAAATAGCTCCTAACAAAAGGAGGGAGATTATGAAGATATTCCTCGATACTGCTAATATCGATGAAATAAGGCAAGGGGTTGAATGGGGCATCGTGGATGGTGTCACAACAAATCCAACTTTGATTGCAAAAGAAGGGGCCGATTTCGAAAAAAGGATAAAGGATATATGTCAACTTGTCCAAGGACCTGTTTCGGCTGAGGTCATCTCTTTGAACTGGGATGGAATGGTTGAAGAAGCAAGGAAGTTAGCCGCCATAGATGAATATGTCGTTGTTAAGATACCGATGACACCGGATGGAATAAAGGCAGTAAAAATTCTTTCAGCTGAAGGGATTAAGACGAATGTCACATTAGTTTTCAGCGCAAATCAAGCGCTGCTTGCGGCAAAGGCAGGAGCAACGTTTGTTAGTCCGTTCATAGGCAGAATAGATGATAATGGAAATGATGGAGTTAAATTACTTGATGAGATAATGCAGATATACTCGAATTATGGATTTGATACGGAAGTCATAGCAGCAAGTATCCGTCACCCAATGCATGTTGTCGAAGCAGCAATGCTCGGTGTAGATATAGCAACGATACCATTCGACGTTCTCAAGAAGATGTTCGTTCATCCACTTACGGATAATGGTATCAAGAGATTTATGCAAGATTGGGAAGCGTATCAGAAAGAAAAGGGTAATAAATAGTTTGGAATCGTACGAATGGAGAAAATTTCAAATGGCTAAATGAACGATAGAGACTGCTATTGGGAGGTAATTTGATGTATAGAACACATACATGTGGAGAGCTAAAGGCTACAGACGAAGGCAAGCGAGTAACATTGTCTGGTTGGGTCGATAGAATAAGGGACCTTGGCGGAGTTAAGTTTGTAATACTGCGAGATAGATACGGCAAGACTCAGATCGTGGTCAATCCAAATTCGCCTGTTTATGACAAGGTAAATGAAATTTCCAGAGAAGATGTCATCCAAATAGAAGGAACAGTGAGAAAGAGGCCAAATGAAGCAGTTACGAATGAAGCAACTGGCGAGATAGAAGTCGTTGTGGAGCGTCTGGAAATACTTTCAAAGTCGCAGTTGCCACCGTTTTACCCGGGCGATGATGTATCCGAAGAAGTAAGATTGAAGTACAGATATCTGGATTTGAGAAGTGCAAGGATGACGAACAACTTGATAGTCCGTCACAAGATGACATTCGCAGCACGCAGTTATCTAGCAGACAAAGGGTTTTTGGAGATTGAAACACCTTATCTTACGAAAAGTACCCCGGAAGGTGCAAGGGATTTTCTCGTTCCATCAAGATTGAAGAAGGGTAACTTCTATGCACTACCACAGAGTCCTCAATTATTGAAACAACTGTTAATGGTTTCAGGAATGGACAAGTACTTCCAAATAGTCAGATGCTTCCGCGATGAAGACCTACGCGCAGATAGACAACCGGAATTTACTCAGATAGATATAGAGATGTCTTTCGTACATATGGAAGACGTCTTGCAACTTGCAGAAGGTCTTGCAAGGCATATTTACAATGCGGTTGGGATTAATCTGCCAGAAAAATTTGATAGAATGCCATTCGAAGAGGCATTGGAAAAATATGGTTCAGACAAACCAGACAGAAGATACGGTATGGAGATGGTAGATGTAACTAATTATTTCAAGAATTCTGATTTCAAAATAGTTAAAGAAGTTCTGGATAAAGGCGGCACAGTGAAAGGGTTTAAGGCAAATGTACCCATGAGCAGAAAGATCGCAGATGAGTACTCCGAATTTGTCAAAGGATATGGACTTGGCGGAGTATTATGGTTCAAAGTGGAAAACGGACAGATAACATCGACTACTGCAAAATACCTTGAAAATGAGTACGCGGCTATATCAAGAGATTACAATGTCGCTGAAGGCGATGTATTCATCTTAGCTGTCCATGAAAATAGAGAAAAGCTCAACACGGCATTGGGTGCGTTGAGGCTCAAAATAGGTAAACAATATATGAAAGTATCAGGTTACGATGCACTCTGGGTTGTAAATTTCCCATTCTTGGAATGGAGCGATGAAGAACAGCGTTTCGTTGCACGTCATCATCCTTTCACAATGCCTTACATCGAAGATATAGAAAACAACGTTGAACCCGGAAAAATAAGAGCATATGCGTATGATATGGTGATGAATGGATTCGAAGTCGGTGGCGGAAGTATAAGAATTCACAAAAGAGAGATACAGGAAAAATCATTCGAGATGATCGGATTATCAAAAGAAGAAGCAAACGAGAAATTTGGTTTTTTGTTAGAAGCGTTACAATACGGAGTACCACCGCACGGTGGAATTGCGTTAGGCTTGGATAGATTGGTATCGATTGCAGTTGGCGTAGAGAACATAAGGGAAGTTATTGCATTCCCAAAGACTTCTAGTGGTACATGTTTATTGACAAGCGCACCATCAACTGTCTCACAATCACAATTAGACGAAGTTGGAATAATGCTGAAACAATAAACAATAAATAGTAATTAAGATAAACAATGAACGCTGAAAAAGTATTAAAGTATTTGTATTATTTGATTTCAAGGCTTTGGGGGAGGTGATCCAATGTCCATAACTTTTGATAAGAAGGAAGAAAATGGAAAACTTGTGATTGCAATCCACGGAGAAATCGATGCTTATCATTCCGGTGAGGTAAAGAAATTCCTCAAAGATGCAATCAATGAGACAAGTGTTTCAAAGATCGTACTCGATATGTCGGAAGTAAATTACATCGATAGCGCAGGACTCGGTAGCTTAGTTGCGTTGTACAAGGATGTAAGAATGGCAGAAAAGGAATTAGTACTTGCATCACTAAAACAGACTGTAATAAGGATTTTCGAAATGACAAGACTCGATAGAGTATTCAAGATTGTGCAAACAGTCGAGGAGGCTTGAGGAGGTTTGGTAACTTGCATTGCAAGATAGCAATAGATGGACCTGCTGGATCTGGCAAAACTACCGTTGCAAAATTGATTGCACAGTGTCTTGGTATAGATTACCTAGATACCGGTGCTATGTATCGTATAATCGGATTGTTTTTGCATCAGTTAGGACTTTCTCCGAATGACAATTGTTTGGAAAAGTACTTGGAAGATGTCAAAATTGATTACAAAGATGGATGCTTTTACCTGAATGGAAAATTAGTCGGTGATGAAATAAGGACACCAGAAGCTGGTATGTACGCTTCAGATTTTGCATCGCATGCAGATGTGCGCAATTTCTTGACTAGAATGCAGAAGGAAATTTGTAAAGGCAGAAGTATCGTGGCAGAAGGCAGAGATATAGGCACAGTCGTCATGCCTGATGCAAATGTTAAGATCTTCTTGGTGGCATCTCCTGAAGTGCGTGCTAAGAGAAGATACGATGAATTAAGGAATAAGGGTATCAATGTAACATACGAGGAATTGTTGGAGCAGATAGTAGAGCGAGACAGAAACGATTCTACACGTGATATTGCACCACTCATCAAGGCGGATGATGCAATAGAAATAGACACCTCTAAGCTCACTGTACAACAAGTTGTTGACAAAATAATTGAAATAGTGAAAGAAAGGTGCATGTTGTGAATTATGGTGAACATAATTCTTGGACCCATTGGTTTTTGTTTTGGCGTCTCTAAAGCTGTAGAAGAGATAGAAAAGCGACTTTTGAAAAAAGAGAAACTATTCAGCGATGGTGAGGTAATCCATAACAAAAACGTTGTTGAAAAACTGCAACAACTTGGATTAGTTATAGAAAAGGAAAGAGCTGGTGCAGAATTACGTTCGTCAAACGATGTAACTGGCAATAATCAAGAAACAAAGAGAACGTTCGTAGTTAGAGCCCACGGATTACCACCTAAGAGAATAGAGGAAATGGGTTCAGAATATAGAATACTTGATCTCACATGCCCCATTGTTAAAAATGTCTTCAAGTTAGCAGAAAAGTTATCAAACGAAGGTTGGCAGATCGTTGTTTTTGGCAAGAAAGACCATGCGGAAATGATCGCTTTGAATGGTCATGTACCAACTGCTATAATAACTTCGATTCCTGTGCATGTTGAAAAAGAGAAGATAGCAATTCTTAGCCAGACAACGAGCCCAAGTGAAGATTTTGAAAATTTTGTGAGACAGATGAAGTATCTCAATACTGGTTCACAAATTGAAGTGTACAATACAATATGTAATGTCACTATCGAGCGAGAAAATGCGGCGAAATATCTATCAGATAATTGCGATATATTGTTGATCGTAGGTGGGAAGAATAGTTCAAATACGAAAAAATTATTCGAAATAGGTAATCAAACTGGACATGCAATTCACGTAGAAGATACAAAAGAATTCAAGGAAATAGAAAAAAATAAGTTCTCAACAATGTTTAACAGTGCAAAAGAAAACAAAGAGATAGTAAATATAGGTTTAATAAGTGGTACTTCAACTTCAGTCAAAGATGTAAGTGATCTTGTTAGATACATTTCTGAAAAATACGGTGGGAGGGAACTTTCTATGGAAGAATTCAAAGATATCAACAAAGATATCAACAACGTCAACAAGACAACGAACGAGACAGAAGATTCATCTTTTGAAAAACTTTTGAACGAGTTCAGTGAGATGGATGATTTTGGTAGAGGAAGAACAGTAGACGGTGTTATCACAGAAGTCACACCAACGGGATTGAACGTTGACCTTGGATGGAAAGGTATGGGAATAGTACCTCTCGAAGAACTCTTCAAAGAAATTTCCGAGTACAAGGTTGGTGAAAAAATCAAAGTGAGGATAGAGAAACTCAACGAAGATGAGGGCACAGTCTTGCTTTCTGAGAAAAAGCCGATGGAAAAGATAGTCAAAGAAGAGATCAAGAAAGCATATGAAGAAGGGAAAACAGTTTGGGGAAAAGTAGTTGAACGTAAGAAAGGTGGATACAGAGTAATTGTCTCGAATTTAGTGGATGCTTTCTTACCTGGAAGTGAGTCAAACCTCAAAGAAAATGAAGACATTCCTGCAGAAAAACTTGAATTCGCAATCATTTCGTTTGAACAGAGAGGAAGAAATACAAATTTAGTTGTTTCGAGGAGACGATTATTCCAAAAAATTCTTAATGACTTCTTTAACAATAAAAAAGCCGGAGACGTTGTGGAGGGTATCGTTGAATCTATAGATGACAGAGGTGCTTCGGTAAGAATTGCAGGCTCGATAAACGGATATGTTCCGAATAGTGAGATTTCTTACAATAGTTCTATGACAGCAAGAAATATGCTTTCAGTTGGAAAAGTTATGAAGTTTGTGATAAAAGACATTGATCCCATTAAGAAGAGAGTAGTACTCAGCGTTAAAGCACTTTTGCCGGATCCTTGGGAAAATATTGATCAAAAATTCAAAGTTGGACAGAACGTTACAGGTATAGTGACTTCGATAAAACCATTTGGCTTTTTTGCAAAAGTAGATGATGGCATAGAAGGACTTGTACCTATTTCAGAGATCTTCTGGGGAAGGCCAGGGAAAATTGAAGAAATCGTATCTGTAGGAGATCCTGTAAAATTGGAGATAATCGACATAGTAGCTGAAAAGCGACGGATGGTGCTAAGTTACAGAAACATGATTGGCGATCCGTGGGAAAGAATAGACGAGAAATATCCAGTTGGAAATGTGGTTGAGGCAAGAGTGGTGAAAACTCTTCCAAATGGTGTGATATTAGAGCTTGAGCCAAATGTTACAGCATTTTGCAATATTTCGGAAATTTCTTGGAATTTTGTTGACAGTACTGAAAGTGCCGTAAAAGAAGGAGAAAAAGTCAGAGTAAGGATACTGGATATAGATAAAGACAACAAGAAGATACGAGTAAGCATAAGAAAAGTATTGTCAAATCCATGGGAAGCTTTTGCCAAGAACCATAAAGAAGGGGACAATGTAACGGCACGGATAATAAAGATGGTTGATAAAGGATACATAGGACTTTGTGAAAGTGTTGAAGTGTATATACCAAAAGCACAAGTTTACGATGAACTAAACATTGGAGACGAGATAAGCGGTAAGATTATAAAACTTGAGCAGCAAAAGGAAATATACAAGATAATAGTTAGTCCAAAGGCTTACGAAAATGAAAAAGTGGTTGCAGAATCGGAAAATTCAGGTACCACTTCGGGTATAAGTTTGGAGGAAAAATTGGAAGATGGGAAAAATTTCAACAAAAAATAAGATACCAACTGTCCTTTTGGTTGGAAAGAGCAATGTAGGTAAATCGACTTTATTCAATAAGCTCATTGGAAAAAGAAAGGCCATAGTTGCAGACGAAAGTGGTACTACAAGAGACGCGGTCGTAGACCGCGTCGTTTGGTATGACAAACAATTTCAAGTAGTCGACACATGTGGTATTTTTGAAGGTAAGGAAGATGAAATCTACGAAAAAAGCAAAGAAATGACACTCAAAGCACTCGAAGAATCCGATTTGGTTTTGTTCATAGTAGATGGCCGAAATGGCATAGCTTCTGAAGACTATACGATTGCCGAACTTCTTAGAAAATCTGGATGCGATGTCTTGATTGTTGCGAATAAAGTTGAAAATGAAAAGGTTTACGAAAAGGTTTATTCTGAACTTTTTTCGTTGGGATTTGGTGAGCCATTTCCAATTTCTGCAGAGCAAAACAAGAATCTGGATGACCTGATCGAAATTGTGATAAGGAAACTCGAGGAAAAGGGTTATAACTTGGAAATGCCCCTTGAGGAAAAGAATACGATCAGAGTAACTATAGCTGGTAAACCGAACGCAGGGAAGTCTTCCATATTCAATATGATCGTCAACGAAGAACGTGCTTTGGTTACACCTATAGCTGGTACCACTCGTGACATTATTGATGAATTTATAGAAATAAACGGTAGAAACTATTTATTTGTTGATACTGCTGGACTGAGAAGAAAGAGCAAGATCGATGTCTTCATAGAGAGGATAAGTACACTCAGAACGATAGAGTCTATAGAGCGTTCCGATGTTGTGGTACTCGTCATAGATGCTACGGAAGGTATCACGAGACAAGATCAACGTATTGCAGGACTTGCCGAAAAAAACGGAAAAGGTACAGTAATAGTACTGAATAAATGGGATTTAATCAAGAATGCTGAGAGAAAAGTTAAGGAATTTTTGGATGAAGTACACGAAAAGTTGTATTTCATAGATTATAGTCCAGTGATTTTTACGAGTGCTGTAAACAAAGTAGGATATAAAGAACTTATAAAGGCAATAAATACAGCCTATGAATCTCTTCACAAGAAAGTTCCTACGAGTGCAATCAATGCTGTACTACAACGCATGATCATAAAACCACCTCATGGTTTGAAGCTTTATTACGGGCTGCAAGTAGACATACGCCCTCCAACATTTGTCTTTTTTGTTAACAAAGCAGAGGTACCAGAGAGTTTTCAACTTGCCATAAAAAGAAGCATCAGAGAAAACATAGATCCGTTTACAGGTGTTCCAATATTTTTGAAATTCAAAGAGAGGGAATGATGTTTTGTGTCTGGTTCAAATGGCAAAGAAAAGGATGGCAGCCTTTCTGAGGAGTTTCTTCGCGAATTGGACGACGCACTGAAAGAACCAGTTTGCCCAGAATGTGTGATGTGTGGCTGGTGTTGTAAACAAACGGTTTGTTATTATGGACAGTGGGATTATGATAGACATCAATGCATGTTTTTGACAGATGATAATTTATGTAGTAAGTACGAAGAGATAGTAAATTATGAAAAGAGCATCAAATTGGAAGTTGGACTTTTTGGGAGTGGTTGCTGCTTGAACTATGCTAATCCTGATAGAATAGAGTTGTTGAAAAGAAGGAATGGTGAGCCATGAGCTTCAGTGTACCCGAGTTAAAAAGAAAAATTCTAAAGAGAAATCTCACAATAACGCTGATCGTCGCTGGATTGATTACGATTGGTTTTCTCATATGGATTACATTCTATACTTCATCCACTTCAAAGAAGGAAGTGGATGTACTGAGTAAATCTTTTCAAACTCTTACCACTTACGTCTCAAACATGCTTTCAAAAAATGAACCTACAATTGATACTTACATAAATTCAAATATCGTGGTTGCAAATAGCATTCTTTCAACCGCTGATCCCCAAACTGCATTAGAGGAGATAGAGAATATATATTTGAACACAATCCCTGAAATATTCACAGATGTAGATTTACTCATAACGGATCTTTCAGGAAGTATAAAGTATGCAACTGGTGCGTACGTCAATTATGATAAGCTTCATTTTGCCCCTAGAGTTCAAGACAACCTTACAGATACTTACTATGGAAAATTTCTATCATTCGTACCCGACACGCGCAGACTCGCAACATATGTTATGGAGAAATACAACGATGAATTCTTGATATTTGTACTGTACGTAGATCCCAAGATCTACCTTGATGCGTTTATATCGTTTGCTCAGAATAAAGTTGGCAACGTAAAAGAGATTTCGATATACACCGATGCGAAGAATAGATTAGACATATCACAGAAAGTGTACGATGAAGAGATAGCAAATGGAATAACCGGTCCAAAAATCATAGATAAGTTTATAAGTGTTACAGCCTACAACAGATATGCACTGTACAAACAAAATGGCTTTTCTTCATACATATACCTTAAGGTAAACCTCAATTACGGCAATTATTTTTATGTATTACTCTCCATAGTATCTCTCTTCATTGTTACTATGGTTGTATTCACGTACCGTTCCTCTGATTTTGCGATGAATTTCTTCACAACTGACATAAATCGATTGAACACTGCTGTCAAAGAAATTGGCCATACAGGAATCCTACCACCTCAAGAAGAGTTTGAGTTGCGCGAGATGCAAGAATTCTATGAAACGTTAGCTGCGATTTTACAAGAACTGAGTGCTACGATGGAAGAACTGAGAGCTACAAACGAAGAATTGGAAAAAGTTTATAACGAAGTCTCAAAGAAAAGCGAAGAATTTAGAACGCTTCTGATAAACATCTCGGAAAGGTTGTCGATTATCGCAGAAGGATATGACGAAGTCACCGGTCATCACATTTACAGAGTTAAGGAACTGAGCAGTTTTCTTGCTCAAAAATTGAAGCTTGAAGATGAAGAAATAGAATCAATAACGATGTTCTCCAGTTTGCACGATATTGGGAAGATATTTGTTCCAAAAGAGATACTTCTTAAACCCGGTAAACTTACACCAGAAGAATGGGAAATCATGAAGCAGCACACAACCTTTGCAAAACGTATACTAGACATCCCTGGATTTGAAAAAGCACTGAGCATTGCTTTGTACCACCACGAGAACTATGATGGAACAGGTTATCCGTACGGACTAACGGGTAAAGAAATTCCGATAAGTGCACAGATTGTGAAAATTGTAGATGTTTATGATGCACTGAGATCCGATAGGCCATACAAAAGAGGATTGACTCATGAGGAATCGTTGAATATAATACTAAACGGCGATGGGAGAACATCTCCAGAGCACTTTTCAAGGCACTTGTTGGAAATCTTTAAAGAATACAACGAAGAAATCCGAAAATTGTGGGAAGAAATCGATAAAGGAAATCTTGTGCAAAAGTCTTCAAAAAACAATAAGAACGATAAGAACAATAAGAAAGATGGTCGCAGGGAAGATTAATAAATTTAGATATATCAATGGATATATAGGCGTGCGATATTTGCACGCTATTTTTGTTTATAAGAATGCCTTTCTTTTTCTAATTCAACAAAACTTTCATAAATCAGTTGATTTTGATCCAAGTGCACATTCGGATTAAATTGGCTGTACCCTAAGATGAACTCAATTTCCAAACCATTTTTCCTTGCCATTTCATGTATCCTATTTCTAAAGACCTCCAATAGAATGGCACCGTATGAATAAAAGGCGAAGATATATCTGCCATCGCTCAGTTTGAATACAAAGTCTCCCGGTTTAATAAAACTTGATAGTATGCCTTCAAGCTTATCACTTTCTATATCATGTTTATTTAAAACCTCCAATGTAACTATCGAAAGTGTACTCCCTTCTCTTCTCGCAAGCTCCACGTATTTCTGGAGCATGATGCTTCCCAATGTTGAATCATATACCATATTCGTGTCATCATTGCCTGACTTAACATATTCGCCAGTATTCGGAATTTGAATTTGTTGACTAAGTGTCTTGATAGCCTCTTTGTAGTACAGTAGATTCTTGCTCATAACCTTCCTAAAAATGAGAGCACTGACCAAAAGCGCAGCAAATATACCGATTATCAACCCAATTAAAAAGTTTGAAATATCAAAGTTTGCCGTTCGATCAATTGAAAAGTACGAGTTGAAAAGTTGCGTTAGTTTACCAGAACCTTTCATCTTTGCAATTGTGTTATCTATATCGTCCAGTACATCCAAATTTTTGCCCTTTTGAGTAGCAAATTTGAGTGGAACAGGTGAGAAAACAAATGGTGTTTGCCTAACTCTAGAGAACTTCTCACTGTCTGCTAGATAAGATAACCTACTCACAACACCAGCTACATATCTTCCACTATCAACCGCATCTAACACATCGAAGTATGTGTCAAATTCATCGAAAAACACAACTATCTCAAAACTACTAAGCATATCCTTAAAGGCCTTGTAATAGGTATCTCCCTTGTTTACGGCAATTCTCTGGCGGTTTAAATCCTCCAAGCTATTTATGTCAACATTGGATACAAGTACTCCCCAATTCATAATTACAGATTCTTTATTGAAAGAATAAAGGGTATTCCTTTCTTTTGTATCTGCAACGGTTGTTACTATGTCCAATTCACCATCGGATAACATCTTAAGCAAACTACTGAACTCGCCATAAACAAACTGCAGATTATTGAAATTATTGCCGAAAGTTTCCTTCAATATCTCTATGAATATTCCCTTCGGCTGACCATTTTCAGAATAGCAAAGCGGATAGTCGTCGTAATATCCTACCTTTAAGCCAAATCCTGTTGTGGGCGTTAGAACTAACGTTATCATCAAAGGAAAAAGCAATACATTGAGCATGTTTTTTGCTCTATCGTTCATTTCACAATCCCCCTTTCGGCTATCGCTAATCATCGCTACTCATTCACTTGCTTGTCTCGATAATTATTATACCATTTTAACTCAATAGAAAGGAAATATATCTTGACTTATCTAACTCTTATGATAAAATTTCTTTGCCATTGTGGCAATCTAGAAAAATCCACACGCTTCCTCTTTACTACCACGGTGTCTTGCAATAAGTCGAATAGCTTGTAGGGTTATCGATTGATTTATTGCAAGATCGGTAGGTTCAAAGGAGCGGAGGGAAAACCAAATCATGGAGGTGTCGGTATGCCAGTAGTAACTATGAAACAGCTTCTTGAAGCAGGTGTCCATTTTGGACATAGGACTCAAAGATGGAACCCAAAGATGAAACCGTACATATACGGTGAGAGAAAAGGTATCTACATTGTCGATCTGCAGAAAACTGCGAAGCTTCTCGATGAAGCTTACGACTTTGTAAGAGATGTTGCAAGTAGAGGTGGTACGATTCTATTTGTTGGTACAAAGAAACAAGCACAGATGGTCGTTAAAAACGAGGCACAGAGATGTGGCGGATTCTATGTAAACAACAGATGGCTTGGCGGCTTGTTGACGAATTTCACAACTATCCAAAGTAGAATCGATAGACTTATCGAACTCGAAGAGATGGAAGCAAACGGTGAACTTGACAAACTTCCAAAGAAAGAGCAAAGCAAATTGAGAAAGACACTGGAAAAATTGAGAAAGAATCTCGGCGGAGTTAAGACTATGAAGTCACTGCCAGATGTTATCTTCCTGATCGATCCAAGAAAAGAAAGAATTGCAGTTGAAGAAGCGAATTACCTTGGAATTCCTTTGGTAGCAATGGTCGACACGAATTGTGATCCTGATCCAATAGATTACGTCATTCCTTCAAATGATGACGCAATAAGGGCAATTGCATTGATCACGGCAAAGATTGCCGATGCTTATCTAGAAGGAAGAGAAGGCATACCCTATTCTGAAGAAGCCGCTGAAGTAGTCACAGAAGAACCAGCAGGAGAGATCGAGATCAATATCCCTGAGAATCTGGATGAAGAGGAAATATAAGATTCTCAGTGTATCTATAGTACTATAAAACGTTAATAAAGATAAAAATCCCCAGCACATTGATTTGGCTGGGGATTTGTTTAGCTTTTGATAGCTTCTGAATTCATGTCGTGCTGCTTTAGATAAGAATTCAAAATCAAAGAAATTAAGATGAGTATCATACCAATTATTTGAACCAAGCTAATCTTTTCGTGCCGAATTACACTACCTGCCAAGACCGAAATGACTGTCGTTAGATTTGCAAAGAGAGATGATACAGTTGGAGAGACTTTGCTTAACATGAAATTGGCTAAGAAGAATGCAACAGTTGATGAAAGAATGCCTAAGTAAAGAACGCTTGTGACAACTGGCAAATTGAACGCTATTGTGAATTGGCCGGATAGCAAACTGACAATCGTGAAGAACACAAATGCACTGGTCATCATGAAAAATGTAATTTCCACGGGTGAGAATTCTGTGGAATATTTCCTAGAGAATATATTATAAAACGCGGATGAAAATACTGCACCTAAGATCAACAACTCTCCAATAAAAGTGCCTGAAAACTTCGCACCGTATCCTACTATGAGAAATACACCCAAAAAGCTTAATATAGAAAAGATTATTTGATACCATTTTATACGCTCTTTAAGAAAGATTGGGCTTATCAAAACCACAACGATAGGAATCATAGCAATGAGCATACCAGCTTCAGATGATGTGGTATATTTCAGGCCATTCGTTTCAAATATGAAATACAATATCGGTTCAAAGAGTACCACTTTCCACAACTTCCAGTACGGTTTTTTGGAGAGTTTTATCACTCCAGAGATGGCTAGAAGCAACATCACAAGAGTTGCCATTCCAAACCTGTAAGAAAGAAAAGTGTATACAGGAACATAGTCGAGTGCGTTCTTAGTGAATAGAAACGAAAGGCCAAATATGGTAGACATCGCGATGCCAGAGAATATCACTTTCAAGTTCAAAGTCCTGCACCTCCACTTTAACTGGCAATTAGTTAGCATATCGTACAATACAGAATAATTTTACCGCATCTTTGTAAATATACAACCCTGCTCATCATCTTGTGCTCAGTTGACAATCGAACAGAAAATGGTATAATTTTAGCAGAATGGTAGTCGATTTGCTAACAACAGTGATAATAGCAAAAATGTGGAAATCAAAAGCAGTAGACAAATTTATGTTTGTGAGGTGATCTTATGGATATCACCGATCGTCAAAAGAAGGTACTATATTGTATTGTGCAAGAGTACATAAATACTAAGACTCCAGTGAGTTCGAAAAAGGTACTGGAGAATGCCACGTTGGATCGTTCGAGCGCAACGGTCAGGAATGATATGAACAGGCTGATGAAATTTGGTTACATATACCAACCTCATACATCGGCAGGTAGAGTTCCCACGGATAAAGGTTTACGGTTCTATGCGAATGAGCTTTTGAAGATAAGAGAAGAGATAAAATCGAAGAGTAGTTATGTGGATAATGCGGCCGTATTTCCAATAGGTGACATGGAAAAGGTGCTCGCTGGTGCAGCCAAATTGCTGAGTTCTTCTACAAAGGGTATGGTAATCATAGAGAAGCCCAGTCCGTTGAATTTAAGAATCAACAGGATCGTTGTAACTCCAGTGAGTAAGAATTTTTCGATTGCAAACATCGTAACAACGCTGGGATTAAGCTCTTCGATACCGATGCAGCATAGAGAGATCTCAAATGTAGAGAACATAGAAGATATGCTCAACAAGATGATGAAAGGCTTAACGCTTAATGAATTTAAAACAAGGCTTAAAGAGATCATAATGAAGACAAATAGTTTCAAAGATTTCAATCTCGTTGATTTGGAAAATGGCTTCTTGGAGATCACGGAAAGGTTATCCGTTGAAAGTTACGAAGATTACTTGACAGATGGACTTGCAAATCTATTGATGAATGACAGAATCACTTTGAAGAAATTGCATAACATATTGAGTTACATCTCTGGTGAGACATTCTACAAGGACTTGTTTGAATTGGATAATGATATCTATATTGGTAAGGAACATGGTTTAAGATTCTTAGATGATTTTTCTGTCATGATAGGTAACTTCTACTCGGAGTCCACGATGATAGGTAGGGTTGCCATGATTTTTGACAAATACAGTAAATATGACCACATAATAGATAGTTTTGATTTCATGACGAATAGACTCACGGAGTACTTTACCGTAGTATCTAGAAATATAAATATTTAGAGCAAAATAAAAATAGATGATTATAGTCGCGGAGGTGTGTTTACCATGGAAGAACAGGAAAAGAAAATAGAAGGTGTTGAGGAAACTCAAGAAGCAGAACGAGTGTGCAACGAAGGTAATTTGAATAGTGATGATACAAACGCTAAATTGATCGAATTATCGGAAGAAAACAAACAATTGAAAGACAAGATAGCGGATCTTGAAGAACAATTAAAAGAGATACAGAATGCTGCAAGGCTCATAAAGGCTTCATTTGAGAATTACAAAATGGATGTCGATAGGCAGTTGAGAGATGTGTCACGTTCAACTGCACTAAGAATCATGAAAGTGCTAATACCTATTGTAGACGATTTCAAGAGGGCATTCAAACATTATGAGACCTCTAACGACCTCGAGGAATTTTACAATGGGACAAAGAAGATATTCGACAAATTCACAAAAACTCTGGAAAATGAGGGTTTAAAAGTGATCGATACATCTGGAAAGTTTGACCCGTTTAATCACGAAGCTCTAGACAGGGAAGAACGTGATGATGTTGAGGAATACTCGATTTTGGAAATATTGGAGGATGGCTATACATTCAATGGTCAAGTTGTTAAACCTACAAAAGTGAGAGTAGCTGTAAAACCAAGAAAGCCACGTCAGGAAGGAAAAATTGTAGAAAATGAAAGCGTAGAAACACAAGAAACAGGAGACCAAGATGGACAAAAAGATGCTAAGAATTGATGATCTCCCAGAATTTTAATGGTACAATTGGGAAATGTACGTCATTCGCGAAAAATAGAGGTGAGCATTATGCCAAAGAAAGATTATTACGAAATATTGGGTGTTTCAAGAGACGCAAGCGATGAGGATATAAGGACTGCTTATAAGAAGTTAATCAAGGAATGGCATCCAGATAGACATACAGGTAACGATAAGAAAGTCGCAGAGCAGAAGTTCAAAGAGATTCAAGAGGCTTACGAGGTGCTTTCAGACCCGCAAAAAAGGGCAATGTACGATAGATTTGGTTATGTTGGTGAAGACGTACCATATTCTCACGAAAGCAATGGATACGACGGGTTTGGATTTGATGATGTCGTCAGAAATTTCATGAATGAAGATATCTTTAACATATTTTTCGGTGGTCAACGCACTCAAAGTAGATCAGCTGGTGCACGTGGACAAAGAAGTCCAAGAAGAGGGGAAGACATAAATATTAATATCACGATAGATGAATCCGATGTCTTTTCCGGAAAGAACATGAATATCGACTATGAACGCTACGAAGAATGTGAGAATTGCCACGGTGAAGGAGTGGAACCTGGTAGCAAATGGGTAACTTGCTCTAAATGCCATGGAAGCGGTGTTGTAAGAGAGGAACGCCGTACTCCTTTCGGTGTTTTTGTAAACCAATACACATGTGATGCATGTGGTGGAAGCGGAACAATTCCAGGTGAGGTATGCCACACGTGTAGAGGTTTAGGACGAATCAGGAAACGAACTTCCACTAATATAAATATACCTGCCGGTATTGAGAATGGCACAATATTGAGAGTTCCAAAAAGGGGTAACGCAGGTGTAAGTGGTGGTGAATATGGAGATCTTTACGTTCATGTAAATATAAGAAAAATGAGTGACTATGAACGTGATGGTGATGATATAATAGCTAATGTACATATCGATTACATAACGGCGATCCTTGGTGGAGAGGTAACTGTAACATTGCCAAACAACGAGGAAGTTGAAATCGAGATTCCCGCTGGAACACAGCCAAATGAAAAGGTAATTGTAAAAGGTAAAGGTTATCCAAGCATGCGTAATGGGAAAAGAGGAAATTTCGTTGCAAAGATAATTGTTGACATACCAAGAAAGGTTTCTTCGAGAGAAAGAGAATTGTTAAAGGAAATAGCTAAGATGAAAGGGGTTATAATTTGAAGATAGACGAAGAAAAAGTGTCCAAGAGAAGAAAGAGAGAAAAAAAGAGTGGCATGATTTTAAAGATAATTTTGCCCTTAATTTTGGTTGTGGCAATGGTAACTGTTGCATTTTCCTTTTTCAATCCACAGAAAGATTCTGCAAGTTCTTCTGGGATTGTTGGTAATTTGGTTGCCTTTGTTACTGGATCAAAGAATGGATTAAAGAATTCCAATGACTCTAGTGCTTCTTCGATAAATATAAATGAAGGCGATATAGTCTATGATCAAGCACTTGAAACTAGATTCTATAAGACGATATCTGTCTCCGATGGGATGATATCGGTTGGCACAGTGTTGAGAGAGCAAAACACGAAGTATCAACTCATCGTTACAAGATTCGATGAAAATGGTAACTTAACATGGAAATACGAGTTTGGAAATGATGGTGATGAGTGGGGATACGATATCATTGAAGAAGAAGACGGATATGTAGTTTTGAGTATTGCTGCGTCTCCATCTTTGAATGTGCGTGGAAGATACGATGCTTTGGTTTTGAAATTGACCAAAGATGGAAAACTTGTATGGTACAAAACTTACGGTGGGCCCGACTGGGATAGAGCATACAAAATAGTCAAGGTAAAAGGTGGATATGCCTTCGTTGGTGATAATTACATGAAGGGCGGAGATGTTTCCGAAAATTATGGTGAACATGATTTTTGGATTGTTAAGATAGACAATAATGGAAATATTCTTTGGGACAAGAGCTTTGGTGGGATAAGATGGGATAGAGCATACAGCATCGGATACATAGAGGAAAGTGATACAATTATCATAGTGGGCTCATCTAATTCATTCACAGATGGTACGAGGTATGAAGGATACGTAGTAGCATACAGTGGCAATGGTGAACTTGTTTGGAAGACTCAGCTTGTGAATGGCCAAGCTGTATGGCCATTCGACTTGAAAGTCGATGGCAAGGATATATTCGTTGGTGGTTACACGACTGAAAGGTCTGGTAATGGCAACAGTTATGTAGAAAAGGCATTTGTTGCAAAACTCAACGATATGGGCGGAGTACAGTACCTGAAGACTTTTGGTACAAACGTTAGGTTGCAGTCAATAAGTGTTCTCAATTCTGATGATGAGGAAGATAGATTAATCTTTGCTGGATACAAGGATGTAAATGGTACAAAACAACCTTGGTATGGTGATTTTGTGTTGAATGATAGGACTTCTAACCCTGTAGTTGTAGAACGCAGTATCAATTCAGAATATGGAATGCTCTTCGATGCAACTTTAAGTGGAAATGCAGCACTTTATTCTGGTATGAGCATGAAAAATGGTATATACGAAGGTATCGTAAAGATCATGCCTGAGTGATATAGCACGTTGTAATTACATTCATTGCAGTATTTTTTTGAGATTATCTTTGTAAACCCTTCCCACTGGAATGATGTCATCGTTGTCCATCATTAAGCTCGTTGACCCCAGATAATTTTTAAGCACTTTCTTTATATGATCAATCGAAACAATGTAAGACTTATGGGCTCTCAAGAACTTATCACTTGGGAGCTTTTTTTCGTATTCTTTTAGTGTTTCATTGGTGGTATACTTCTCTTTGTTGGTTATGACATACGTCATTGCGTTATCAGACATAATGTAAACTATGTCGTCAAAGTCTACAAAGCTTATTTCGTTATCTGATTCAATGGGTATTTTGTTTCTGTTTGATAGAGAAGGTTCAGTACGTATTTGATTGATAACCTTTTCTATTCTCATATCTTGATTGTAATCTCTTATCTCGTTAACTTTACTGATTGCTTCTTGATTCAGTCTCTTCAATCTATCCAATGTCTTTTTTAGTCTTTCCCTACTGATGGGTTTCAGTACGTAGTCAACAGCGTTTTCTTCAAATGCCTTAATTGCATATTCTGAATATGCTGTAGTAAAGACCACATAAGGCTTGTATGACAATTTCTCGATAACATAGAATCCATCGTAAGCGCCCAAATTTATATCAAGAAAGACCACATCTGGTCTGAGTGCATCTATACTCTTGATTGCCACTTCAGCATCGTTTTCAACGGCCAAGACTTCTATTCCTTCTTCCTTAAGTAACTTCTCGAGCATGAATGCTTGGATTTTTTCATCCTCGACTATCACGCATTTCATATTTACGCAGCCCCTTCTTCAGATTTTGAGAAATATCCTTACGACAGTTCCACTTTCAGCACTACTCAAGATGTCCATGTTGCTCCCAGAAGAAAATAGTTTCAATCTCTCCTCAACTAGGTTCAACCCAGTACCATTTTGCAAATTCTCCGTGCCTACTCCGTCGTCTTGTACAGTTAAAATAACGTAAGTTTCAGAGCGTTCACACATGACTTTGATAAAGCAAGGCTTTGTACTCTTCGATATACCGTGAACAATCGAGTTTTCAACGATAGGTTGCAAGAGTAAGGATGGTACCTTTAAATTTCTGCATTCGTTTGGAAGTATCAATTCATACGATAGTTTCCAATCGAGCCGAACCTTTTGCACTCTTAAGTATTTTTCTATCATATCGTACTCTTCTTGCAAACTCCACACATCCGGAGCATCGATTGTAGTTCTGAAAAGCTCTGCCAGTGATGATAGGTATTGTGCTATTTCTTTTTGATCGTTTCCTATCTCCAGCATCGATATTGCTGTACCTATCGAATTGAAGAGAAAGTGTGGGTTGACTTTTGATTTTAGAAGTTGAAATTCTGTTTCCAATTTTATTTTCTTTAACTTTTCATATTCGCCTATCTGCTTTTGTAATTCTCGCTTCAGTGCTACGTACGATATACCAAATGAAACCAAGAGAAACGTTGTTACGAGCGCTAAGGCATTAGTGAAGTTGATGAATTTGTCGTAACTATACTTACTTAGCCAGAAATTTGAAAGATTAATAAGCAAAAAAATAATAGCAAAAATAACTCCAATTAGAGAGAAAACAAAGAATACCTTCGATTTCGTACCTTCATTTTTCAGATTAGCGGCCCATGATCTCAATATGTAATAGGTTATTCCAACTGTGTTTACTATCACAAATATCGAGATGATGGACACAAGATAGAGATTTGCTGGTATGAGATACATGATGAAGATAAAAATTACAACAGCGATTAGCTGCAAAAAAAGTAGGAATCTCAAGTAAATCATTCCTTTCAATTTAGATATTGCTCGCATACTTCATTTCATATTTTACAACATTTCTGTGAGATTGCAAAAAAACAAAAACGCCCCTTCATCGAAGGGGCAGGAGGTATGAGGAAGGAGGAAAAGCCCTATACGTCAAAATATAAATCATATTCTTTCGGATGTGGGATAGATAACACTTGCCTTTCTTCTTGAAGTTTTACTTTGACCCAGTGTTCTGTAAGTTCTCTTGGGAAAGTTGAAAGGAATTTGTCATTGGCTATAACTGCATTACAGCTCTCTTCTAAACTCTTCGGAAGTGGTTTCAAATCCTTCTCGTACATGTCGCCCTCGAATGGACCAAACCCCTCAGTTGTTGGGTCTATGTGATCTCTTATTCCTTGAATACCGGCAAGGATCATGGCTGCATACGCAAGATATGGATTACAAGTTGCGTCAATCGTTCTAAATTCCACTCTTCTCTTCTCTGGATCTTTGACGTAAGCAGGTATTCTTATAGCAGCCGTCCTGTTGGCTAGTGCAAAGACAGCATTTGTAGGTGCTTCAAATCCAGGTACGAGCCTTCTGTAAGAATTGGTGGATGGATTTGTGAAAGCCATCAACGATGGAGCATTCTTCAGTATACCACCAATGTAATAGAGCGCTTCTTGAGAAAGGTTGTACAGCTTGTTCCCGTTGAATATATTCTTACCATCCTTTTTCAAAAATTGATGGACGTGCATACCATTTCCTGCCTCATCGTAAAGTGGTTTTGGCATGAATGTTATTATGTACCCAAATTCTCTTGCAACCATTCTTGCAACATGCTTTATGAGCATTGTGTAATCAGCAGCATGTAGTGCATCGACGAGCTGGAGTTCTATTTCAACTTGGCAAGTGCCAACTTCATGGTGATGGTATTTGACAGGTACACCATACTCGATTAATTTCTTAACGATTGCGTTCCTCACTTCCATGAGTCTATCAAATGGAGGTATCCTGTGATATCCCTTTTTCCTTCCGACAAAGTACTCGCCCGTTTCTCCAGATTTCCAAAATCCTTCGGAACTATCGACTTGAAACATTACTTCATTGCTCGAAATCTTGTATCGTACATCCTCAAAAATATGAAATTCGTATTCTGGTCCGAGGTACACTTCGTCTGCAATATCTCTTATCGATTCAAGTGTCTTTTTTAAAATTGTTCTTGGGTCATGGCTACATGGTTGCATATTGTCTACTTCGTAGACATCGCATATCATGGAAAGTACCTTTTCACCATCGTATTCTTCGACAAATGCTGTCTCTGGGTCTGGAATTATCACCATATCGCTACTGAAGACATCCGCATAACCAAGATTTGAAGCGTCGAAACCTACACCCTCTTTAAACGTCTTTTCAGAAAAATTATCCCTTGCGAGCGTAACATGTCTCCATCTTCCCCAAAGGTCTACAACTTTCAAATCGATAAAATCTATACCTTCTTGATCAACAATCTTTAATACTTGACCTATGTTCATCGACACCCCTCCATTTTCGACGCTTTGTATGTACAGTTTACCAATACGCTAGTTTAATGTTATCATTCATATGGCAATACATCAAATCAATCAAGAACTCTGAAAGTGCCTCTATGAGTGATATGGAGTACTAACCTTTTTGTTTCTTCAGTATACTTTTTCTTACAAAATAATGCCAAGAAAACTCATGCGATTTCATGAATTGGCAAGTTGATAAGATATCAATCAAATATCTACTTGTTGCCTTTCAAATCAGGCACTATGTAATTTGAAATTGTTGAGAAAGTGGTATAATATCGATACATAATGTTGAGAAAAGATGAAGCATTCAAATATCATCAAAAGAGGAGGCTTTTATATGAAAGCTATTATTTTGTGTGCAGGAAAAGGTACGAGGTTGAGACCACTTACTTACACAACTGCAAAACATCTCATACCGGTTGCAAACAAACCCGTCATACTTTACACTATCGAAAAGATCAAAAGTGTTGGTATTACCCAAATAGGTATGATCGTTAGCCCGGAAAACAAGACAGATTTTGAAAGTACCCTCGGTGATGGCAGTAAATATGGAATAGATATCACATACATCGTTCAATCAGAACCAAAGGGACTTGCGCATGCTGTGCTCATGGCCCACGATTTTCTCGGTGAAGATGATTTCTTGATGTACTTAGGCGATAACCTTATCATGGACGACATAAGGCCATTTGTAGAAGATTTCAAGGAAAAGAAAGATTTGAGTGCGCTCATCATGTTATCGCCTGTAGATGATCCATCAAGATTTGGAATAGCGGTTTTAGAGAACAACAGGATAGTAAAAACTGTCGAAAAACCTAAGGAACCTGAGTCAAATCTTGCCATAATCGGTCTGTATCTCTTCAGAAAAGATATCTTTGATGGAATTGCCAACATAAAACCTTCTTGGCGCGGTGAGTATGAAATCACAGATGCCATAGATTGGCTTATAAGAAACAGAGGAACGGTAGAGGGACACATAATATATGGTTGGTGGAAAGATACTGGTAAACCAGAAGACCTGCTCGAAGCGAACCACAAAATATTGGATGACGTTGTCGAAGATTTCCGAATAGATGGTATGATAGAAGCTAGTTCATCGCTCAATGGTCGCGTGAGTGTTGGCGAGGGAACCGAAGTTGTAAACAGCGTTGTGCGTGGACCAGTCATAATTGGTAAGAACTGTACTATATCAAATGCGTATGTCGGTCCATACACGTCCATAGGTGATGGCGTTCTGATCGAAAACTGTGAGATTGAAAATTCTATCGTGATGGACGAAGTAAGGATATCAAGCCTTTCTTCAAGGATAGATTCATCGCTTATTGGTAAGAAAGTGGAGATATTGGAAAACGACGGAAAACCAAAAGGCGTACAAATAATAGCGGGAGATTTGAGCAAAGTGGTTGTTTCAAAATAGTTTGCGATATTTCTTACGGTGATTAAAGCTCAAACATCAGGAGGAAATAAAAGTGGTGAGATTAATTGTTACTGATTTGGATGGCACATTACTCGATGATGAAAAACATATACCAAATGAGAATGTATTGGCTTTAAGAGAGGCTATGGAGAATGGTATACATGTGAGTATTGCAACTGGAAGGAACTTCCATTCTGCAAAAGCTTATGTTCAAGAACTCGGCCTTGATGTCCCTGTTGTATTTCAAAATGGAGCGTTTATATATCAGTGGATGGGAAACAAGATAATTTACCAGACATCGTTGCAAACAGAGATTGCTGAAAGAGTGATAAATGAGGCTAGAAAATTTGGATTGTTTTACATACTTTATGGTGATTTTCTTGATGAAAAGGACATGTACGTAGATATAGATTACAGTGGTAGTTTTTCAACCTACCTTCGGCAAAACTCATGGAGATTGAATATTGTAGAAGATGTGACAAAACATCTATCGAAAGAAAAAGGTTTGGCGGAAGTAGCACTAGTGGGAAATGAGGAATTGATCCTAACCACACTGGAAAATTCGCTGGATGGGCTTAAAGATAAGACAAGTATAGTCAAGAATAACGTTGTTGGGAATGAAACATTTTACGAAGTCTTCGGACCAAATTCTTCTAAAGAACATGCGATGAAATTCCTGTTTGAATACTTCAATGTAAAGCCTGAAGAAACGATGTACCTCGGAGATAGCTACAACGATATAGGACTTTTGAAAATGGTTGGATATCCAGTAGTGATGCAAAATGCAAACAAAGATGTACAGATGTATGCAAAGTACATAACCAAATCGAACAATGAAGGCGGCGTGGCGTACGCGGTGAGACGATGGGCATTAGAAAAATCAGGATAATATGTACACTGTTTATTCTCTTTAGTCTATCGATGATTTCTGCAGCTCAGAGCGAGATCTCCTACAACATCCAGTATCTAATTGGCAACAGAAAGGCGAATGATTTAGTTAAGTATTTGAATACACTGGATTTTTCGAAACTCTCTAACGAAGAAAAATGCGATGTGGTAATAGCTTATACTGAGCTGTACAGTTGGGGCGGAATGGGCTATAATTATTCCGAAAAGGCATACCAGCTTGCAGATCAACTGGTAAAAAGCCTTCCAGAATTTTGGAAATCACATTACGCAATGGCAGTTGTTTTGTCGCATAGAGTACAGAAGAACAATTTTCTGGCATTGTCTCTTGTAGGCAAAATTGACGGTCAGCTTAATCTTGCGATGAAATATGGCGAAGGACATTGGGAACCTTTTTTCTTGGCAGGCGTTAGATACTTGGAAGTACCAATATTTCCCGATTTGAACACTGCAGAAAAGTTATTAAAAAAAGCTCTCCAGTTCAATGATAGACACATCTATACGTATCTGATGCTCGGTACTTTGTACGAAAAAAGAAAAGATTATTGCACTGCCTTGGAAGTGTATAAAAAAGGCTTCGAACTGAACGTAAGAGCTGAATGGAAAGTTGTAGATGAGGATGCAAAAGCACAAATAGAGATTAGAATTCCGGAGGTGGGAAAACTGTGTACCAAAAAATAAAAGGTACTGACGATCTTTATGGTGACCAGATCAAGTACTGGTATTGGATAGAAGAGAAAGCACGGAAGTTATCGACGATATACGGATATGGTGAGATAAGAACGCCAATATTTGAAGAAACAAAACTCTTTGTAAGGAGCGTTGGCCAAGATACCGATATAGTTCAGAAAGAAATGTACACGTTTGAAGATAAAGGCGGGAGGAGTATAACACTTAGACCTGAAGGAACTGCTCCTGTAGTACGGGCATTCGTAGAAAATGGAATGTTGGCACAAGGCTTACCACAAAAGTATTTTTACATAGGCCCGATGTTCAGATACGAGAGGCCACAGTCCGGAAGGCAGAGACAATTCCATCAGTTTGGTGCGGAGATCTTCGGAAGCCCATCACCAATAGCCGATGCAGAACTAATAATATTTGCAGATAGATTGCTTAAAGAGCTTGGACTTGTGGACTATGAGATACACATAAATTCTTTAGGTAATGAAGATGACAGAATAAATTATAAAGACGCACTTAAGGAGTACTATGCTCAACATCTTGAATCGTTGTGCGATGACTGTAAGATGAGATACGAAAGAAACGTGCTAAGACTACTCGATTGCAAAATTGACGTCAAGTACGCTGAAAATGCTCCAAAGATAACGGATTATCTTGGAGGAGAATCAGAGAAACACTACAAAGAATTAAAAAGATTACTTACCAGTGCTGGAATTGATTATGTTGAAGACCCTAGGCTTGTACGTGGATTGGATTACTATAACAGGACTGTATTTGAAGTACACCATCACAGACTCGGTGCTATGAGTGCGATAGCTGGTGGTGGAAGGTACGACGGGTTGATAAAGGAAATCGGTGGTAAGGAAGTTCCCGCACTTGGATTTGCTGCCGGCATAGAGAGACTGATACTGAGCCTCAAAGCTGAGAATGTACAAGTAGATGAAATTTCCAAAAACGTTGTGTACGTAGCATATTTGGGAAGCAAAGAGGCAAGAGATGAAGCTGTGAAGCTGGCTGAACTTTTGAGATCGGAGGGTATACCAACTGGCTTAGAATTGATGGAAAGAAGCATAAGTGCACAATTGAAACATGCATCGAGAATTGGTGCAAAGTTCTGCGTTATTATAGGAGAGGATGAATTAGAAAGAGATGTCGTTGTGATCAAGAACATGGAAACAGGCGAGCAAGTAGAATTCGAAAAAAACTTTGTTGTAAATGGTATAAAAGATATGATCACTGAAATGCAGTAAAAATAAAAATCCCCACGTCGCCACACGTGGGGAAATCTCTGGCTGGGAGGGGAGGATTCGAACCTCCACTGGCGGATCCAGAGTCCGCAGTCCTGCCATTAGACGACCTCCCAAAAACTGTAATGCAAAATATATTTTATCATTCAAGGTTGGAAATGTCAATGATATTTAGGGGTGATATTGATGCTTAAATACGTAATCATTCAAGCAGGGGGAAAAGGAACAAGGCTAGGTAAATATACGTTCAATAAGCCCAAGGCACTACTTTCCATCAATGGTAGACCGCTCATCTTAAACACAATGTCCACATTCCACGACGCATTTTTCATAATCATTGGTGATTACAAATATGAAGTGCTAAGGGACTATTTAAGAACCTTTACCAAGGAAAAATATGTACTTTTAAGAGCAAATAGTCAAGGCACATGTGCGGGACTACAAGAAGCACTCGGATATATTCCATCAAACACACCCTTTATACTCACTTGGTGTGATTTGTACTTTGATTCAGAATACAAACTTCCAGAGATATCCTTAAACAAAAGCTATGTGGGTTTGTCCGGTACATTTAAATGTCGATGGTCGTTTAAAGATAGTAAATTTGTTGAAGAACCATCTGTAGAGCACGGCGTAGCCGGGTTTTTCATATTCCCTGAGAAATCAATAATCCAAGATGTTCCAAAAGAAGGCGAGTTTGTAAAATATCTAAGCAATAAACGGGTAGAATTCAAGCCAATCACGTTGCACCACGTGCATGAATATGGCACGGAGGAAGAATATGAAAAATTACTCGATGTTGGAGTATCAAGACCGTTCAATAAAATTACCATGTACGAGGATAAGGTAATAAAAGAACCGGTGGACAAGAAAGGTTTAGAATTGGCTCGTTTAGAAAATCTCTGGTATGAATACGTACAGCAAAAAGATTACAAGAAGATACCAAAAATCTATAGTACATCGCCACTAACACTTCAGCGGCTCGATGCAGTACATCCATTTGAAAAAGAACCTTCTGAGATGGTACTAAGAAATATAGTCAGTGCCCTAAATGAACTACACTGCATACAGTCAAAAGATCTTGAATTAGCGAGCTATTATCGAGAATATTACCAAAAAACATTCGAGAGATTGTACCAAGTTAAGAATATAATTCCGCTCTCAAACAACGAAAATTTAAAAATAAATGGGAAGGCTGTACCAAATCCATTTTACATTGAGGAAGATATTTCAAAGGAATTAGAAAAATATTACAAAGAAGAATTTACAATTATCCATGGAGACCCAACGTTCTCAAACACACTTGTGGACAAGGAGAATAACGTTTGGTTCATAGACCCACGTGGATATTTTGGATATACTGAAGTATACGGAGATCCAGACTATGATTTTGCTAAAGTGTACTATAGCTTAGTTGGAAATTATGATAAATTCAACAGAAAAAAGTTCAAGCTGAAAATAACTGATTTTGAAGCGGAGTTAAAAATAGAAAGCAATGGTTACGAGAGATTTGAAGAGTTATTTTTTGAAATAATAGGTAAAGAGAAGAAGGAGAAGATAAAACTGCTTCACGCAATAATCTGGCTTTCATTGACGACATATGCGTGGGATGATTTCGATATGATATGCGGGGCATTCTACAACGGCGCACTGAAACTTGCGGAGGTGTTAAGGTGATAAATCATTTGGAAAGCCAATTGAAAGCACTAAGGCATATAATAGACAATTTAGACAGAGAAAAGTTGTCAGTACTATTGGATGAAATGGTAGAGACAGTAAATAGAGGAAATAAAATAATAACAACCGCTCTTGGAAAGAATGTTCCGATATGTGAAAAATTCACAGGTACATTGCTTTCCTTGGGGATAAATGCATACTTTTTACACACAAATAGCGCAGTACATGGAGACTTGGGTGTAGTGAAAAGAGGAGATTTGGTACTAATATTAACAAAGAGTGGAAGCACAGAAGAATCGGTATATTTGTACGACCATCTGTTGGTAAAGAAAGCAAACGTATGGTTAATGACATACAACCCAGAAGGTGAGTTAACAAAAAGGGCAGAAAAAAAGATCGTACTGCACCTCGACCACGAAGGAGATAAGTGGAATCTTGTACCGAACAACTCATCGATAGGGTACTTATTCATACTACAGGCATTAGCAATGGAACTGGCAGAGAGGTTGAATGTGAGTTTGGAAGAGTTTAAGGAAAATCACCCCGGAGGGTACATTGGAAAGGTAGCAAGAGGTGAGTTAAAGTGAAGCTTGTGCTTTCAACATTACCAAAAGTATGGCTGCTAGACTTAGATGGAACATTGGTCAAACACAACGGCCACAAAGAAGGGAAAGAGGAATTGTTGCCAGGAGTAAAGGGATTCTTTGAAAACATTTCACAGGAAGATAGTGTAATAATATTAACATCAAGAGGAGAGGAATATCGAGAACAAACGGAAGAATTTTTGAGAAGGAATGGCTTACGGTACAATTTGATAATATTTGGTTTGCCACAAGGGGAAAGGATACTGATAAACGATATGAAACCTTCCGGACTAATTACAGCATATGCGATTAATAAGAACAGAGATGAGGCATTAGAGATAAACGTAATAAGATTAAATGAGTTATAGTATGGGGAGCATTAGACCGATGAAAAAACTTCAAGAGATATCAGATGTTATAAAAATATTAACTGCTAAGAACTTTCGCAATGACACATTGTATATCATGGTTCCACCACACACAGGTGATGTCTACGCATTGTGTTCGTTAGCACAGGAAATAAAGAAAAAAAGTAACATTAGTAGAGTGGCTATCGTGTGCCATAGAAAATATCGAGACTTAGTATTTTCATTTCCAGGTGTAGATGAAATGGTCGAATGTCCACAATGGTTTTCAGAACATTTGCCTTGGTTTAAGATTACAAATCCATTGAAGATAAACGAACTAAAACCCGGAAGTCTTGTCATTGCAAACCCTGGTATTGTGGAAAAAATTGTTCGATTTGACGACAAAACTTTCTGGGATTTTTTCCGATATCAACTGGGCATTTCGGTTGATACGAAATTTTCACTCCCGCAATCACTAAAGCCGCCTTCAGAGGGTGTTATAGAATTAATAGAGAAATACAAAAATTTTGATAAAATCTTGTATCTTTTCCCTTCCTCACGGGCGATCAAACTAACTGCTGAGATTGAAAATGTTGTAAGAAAAGTCGTTGAAGAGCTAATTTCTCTAGGTTGGCTCATTGTCACTAATGACTTACCGGACTATCTGAAAGGTATAGATTTGGTCTTGGCTCGTTTGTCATTTACCGATGTAATACATTATGCTAATTACTGTAAGAGAGTTCTCGCTGTTCGAAATGGCATCGTTGACATACTAAATGCATCAAATGCAAGAATAGTTGTACTTTATCCGTCACAAAAAACAACACACCTTGTAAACAAGACAGAAATAATAAGATACTTTTCATTAAATAATTTTGAGACTCGGGCAAATATTCGTGAATACGTTGTTAGAAGTGATGGCAAAATTATAACTGACATAAAGTCTTTTCTGGATCCGGAGATATAAATGAATATGAGCTTTTTCTACAGTCATTTCATTGCTTGAGCTCGATGAAAGACTGAAGGAAATAACTCCAGACCAATATTCAATTTGGAAAGCAAACATATCCAATTTGGCTAAGGAGCTTGCAAATGGTCAAAGTTTGGGCAGAGTGATAGATCAGATATTATCCGAGTAATTTTGTAACTTCCTCATCGAAGCTTCTATCACTTGGTCCATGTTGTAATATTTGTATTCTGCAAGGCGTCCTATAAACAGATACTCACCAGATTTTTCGAGTTTTTCAACTTCTTTCATGTATTTATCTCTTTTTTCCATGTTTTCTTGTGTCATTACGATGTAATATGGTTCACCCTTCGCAAGTGGATACTCAAAGCAAACCGTCGTTTTGTCGCTTTTTTCATTTAAAAAGTATTTATATTCCGTTATTCGTGTCCAGTCGTAATCGTTTGGATAATTTACCACAGCAGCTGGCTGGTAATATCCTCTATCGATTGTCTTCAATTCAAGTTTCAAAGATCTGTATTCCAATTCCCCGTACTCATAATCGAAGAATCTATCGAGTTGTCCGGTATATACGGTTAAATCTGGTTTGAACAAGTCTTTGATTTCAAAATAATCCGTGCCGAGTAATATTGATATATTTGGATGGTCTAAGATGTTTTCTACTAATTTAGTGTAACCATATTTTGGTATGCCTTGGTATCTATCGGCAAAATATCTATCATCTCTATTTGTTCTAACAGGGATTCTACTTGCCACTTCCGGTGCCAATTCCTCCGGGTCTCTTTCCCATTGCTTCATCGTATAGTTCTTGAAAAACAGTTCATACAATCTTTCTCCAACCTGTGATACAACTACATCTCTGAAGTTCCTTGGTGGTGTGTTAAATTTAGACCTGTTTACTTCTTTTTCCAAAAAAGCCTCTACTTCATATGTAGCAAGTTGGATACCGAAAACTTCTGCAAGTGTATCTCTGTTGATTGGAAATGGTATCAACTTCCCACCAGCATAGCTCAGAACCCTGTGCTGATAGTAATGGAATTCAGAAAACTTGTTGACAAAATCCCAGACTCTCTTGTTGCTTGTGTGAAAGATGTGAGGGCCATAAGTATGTACTGTAATACCGTTTTCATCTCTATAATCGTGGCAGTGCCCCGCTGAATGTCTGTGTTTTTCAACTACAAGTACTCTCTTGTCCCTTTCAGCCAGTATTCTTGCCGCTGTAGAACCCGCTAACCCTGCTCCCACGATAACTACATCATATTTCATATAGATTCTCCACCTTTCTTAATATCATTGAATTCTTTCAATGTTTTTCAAACATTCTCAAGAATTTTCTAAACAGGCTTAAACTCTTGTAGAAAGCTCTAAGAAAGAAAATGACCACGGGCCGTGGTCTATTATGACCATATCCATATCCAAAATCATCTATGGGGCGCCATATCTTCTTACCGCCAGCATTATGAACAACTGGAATTATATCTCCATTCGATAAATAAAACTTACCATCTTTTATCATATATTTAAGAGTAGAAGTGGTCGGGATGAAATTATATTTTTGGTCTAATTCATAGAAACCATTTTTGTACGCAAAATAATTGATCAGTATAGTCTCTGCGCCCCAGACATTAGGATCTTTTAGAAGGCCAAAGATGTTCCTACACATCTCTAAAAAGACATTTGTCGGATAAACAGCAAAGCCAACGTTTATGAGTTTCTTCCCCATTAGAAAATCCTTAATATTTGTCACATTTTCAATCACTTTATCGTTCACAAGTATATCCATATTTGGTGAGATAGCCTCACATACAGCCCTTATTTTCTCAGATTCTATCTCAAAAAGCATAGAAATATCGGATTGAAATATGATATCGCCTGAATCACAAAGTATCACTTGTTCATATTGAGGATTCGATTTCAAAAATCCTGAAAGTTCTATGAACCTCGTGTTGTTTACAAGGCCATGAACCTGTTCAGCCTTTCTTACAATTACACCTTCTTTTCTAAGTATATTACATGCATCCGCTGATAAACCATAATCCATCACCAATATGTCTATACCTTTTAAATCAACATTTTCTTTCAAAGACTTTAACCAATCGTTAATTAGAAAATTCTCATATTTTTGATTGCACGCAGTTGCTATAAGGTATTTCTTTGTTTGCTCTCCCACTTCTTCCATCTTTTCCCTCTTCTCATTATCTTTTAAGTCCCAAAATCATCTCTTGGTTTTGAGAGTATATATCATACTTACCGTTCTCATCGTTACATATGCAAGTGTTGGAGAAAACATGTATATGCATTTTGTCATAAGCAGTTGTTTGTGGAAATTTGTCTTGTTTTCGAACGGGATATCGAATTTCTTTATATATTGCCTTATCGTTCTATTCTTCGCAATCTTTATCCATTTTCTGTACGGGTAACCGTTGTATGCAAGATTTCCAAGGCTCCACGCATATGCAGAAGGTATTGAGTATCGTTCCAATATCTCGACTATTTCGTATTCGCCTTTCGCTTCGAAAAACCTTTTCAATCTCTTCATTGAACCAGCGTTATGGAAAGCGGATAGAGTTGCCGTCTTGGTGGTTGAATCGGGTCTAATGGTTGCTAAACATATAGATTGACCAACGTAGTGTACATTTTGCGAATAGTAAATGACCTTCGTAATGAACTCGTTATCTTCAGCGTATTTTGCCCCAAGGACAAACCTTATCCCGAATTTATCTATCAACTCGCGATCTATTAGACTTGAATTAACCGAAATATGTACCTTAGAGAGGAGGAACTCTTTTATAGCTTTTTTATAGTTTGCATACGTCCATTCTTGTTTGTACATGTCTTCGTATCTTTGAATGACTTTTCCGGATATTGTTGCAACATCTTGTCCTCCGTAGACTAAACCACAACCGCATTTTTGAATTGCGTTAACTAATGTTTCTATCGCATCGGGAACCAATCTATCATCGCCATCCAAGAATTTTATGTATCTTCCTGCAGAGTTTTCCATTCCAACGTTTCTTGCCACACTCACTCCACGATTTACTTGATCAACTATCTTGAATGGAAATCCAGAACCATTTAAGATTTCCCTTACAACCTGTAACGTATTATCTTTCGATCCGTCGTTCACAACGATTATCTCAAAATCTTTGAAAGTCTGATTGAAAACGCTTTTCAAAGTCTCTCCGATGTATTTTTCAACATTGTAAGCGGGAATTATCACTGAAACAAGAGGTTTCAAGGGCTCTTCACTCCTTTTCTCATTCTTTTGAAGTCCCCTATGAGAAAGTTTCTGATTCTCTGGGGTATGAATTTGAGACAAGCAAATACTAATATCAAGACTAACGGAAATATCACATACCAGAATTTATGAATCGCAAACATGGGATCACTTATGTTTCCAACCAAGAATATGAATGGAATGCTGATTATCGATTCCAAAAGCATGTGATAAGAAATAACAAAGAGTGAGTTGAACGCTATCTTGTAGAAAAATTTATCTATCTTCAACATTTTCACAATTTCCGCAAGATAAATAACTATTAAGGCTCCCAATATCTCACCCAAGAATGCTATCAACCCATTTTTCCCAAACCATTGGTTGTTCCACGAAATATCACCATTAGTTTGACTGATCAGGATTAGTCCTGCTACTGAAAGCAAGAAATCAGTACGTTTAACAGTGTATTTATTCTCTTTCCAGATTCTTCCCATCACAAAAAATGGTATTGTGCAGAGTGCAGCATCTAATTTCAAAGGAACTGGAGCGTGTGGTATCAACCTTAACAAGAGGGATAATACAAATGCTGCTGATAACAAGAACCTATTTTTTTCAAATATCCAGTAGAAAATCTCTGCGAAAAAGAGCATTAAGAGGAACCAAAATTGAACCACAGTTATGGGAATTTGGTCTAATCTATCGAGTCTTCCGGTGATAAAGTTAAGAAAGTAAGTGCCCTTCGAAACTGGTAAGAACCTGCTTGGTATGGTAAGAAAAAGTAATGTATTGACAAGTCCAGCAAAATAGTAAGTCTTCACGAGTTGAAATCTTGATTTGACAAGTTCTTTGAATGTTCTATCTCTCCATTGATACCCTCGAGCAAAGCACATCGCGGATAGACCGTAGCTAAAAAAGGCATAGACCTGATTAGGTGTTCCGGAATGCACGAAGATGACGAAGAATATTGTTATACCTTCCATAAGCAAAACGTTTATCTTTGACTCTTTTTCTCCCATCGGTTCCTATCCTCCAAGGAATTTTACTGTTTCTTGATATTACCACTTCCCGCTGGCACCACCGCCACCGCTTCTGCCTCCTCCAAATCCTCCGAATCCACCACCGGAGCTTGAACCTCTACCACTTCTCCCGCCACCGCGAAATCCTCCAAACCCACCAAATCCACCAGGTCCCAATGGACCACGCCCAGAGTATCTACCAAACCCTCGCCTTGAAGAGATGGATATTGAAATAAGTACAACTATAGCGATTACGAGTGCTATTATACTTTCTAAACTGCTTGATGTATCATCCACTTCTGGTAGTTCTGCGTTTATGTCAAGAGATAGGTTAACGTTATACTCTTTGGCAACTTCATTTGCCAATGCAAGATAACCATAATACACACCATCAGCATAGTTATCATCTTGAAAATACGGAATGATGTAATCGTCCCTTATTCTTCCAGCCTTTCCATCTGGTATCGCACCTTCAAGGCCGTAGCCAACTTCAATCCTCATAACATGATCATCGACGGCAACTAAGAGCAATATTCCATTATCTTTTCCCTTTTGACCTATTCCCCAATTTCTGAATAGCTCAACTGCATAATCTTCAACGCTCATTCCATCAAGCGTACTGACGATGACTGCCGTAACTTGCGCACCAGTTTTATCTTCCAGTTCTTTTCCAACGTTGACTATCTTTTGAACATGTGCTTGGTCTATGACCCCAACGTAATCGTTGATGTACTTGAAAGGGGTAGGTTGGGGAAACGTTATTGCCAAGGTTAAAACACTTACCAAAAGCAAAATATAGACAAATACTCTTCTCACTAAGATCAACTCCAATTGAGTATCAATTTGATACCCACCAATATATTTATATATACTTACTTAAATTCTCTTTGATCATCGAATATTCTCTTAATAATTTGGAGACTTGCGTGAACAGTTCATCAGAGAAGATACTGTCAAAGCCTAATACGAAAGATCCGATAACCTTCTCGTTGACCGGAAAAAACCTTGCCGGAGTAAGTGCATACTTTTTTCGAAGGAGTGAGATAACCTCCGAGTACAGTGGAACATGATCATCTCTCAAAGATTTATCTACTACAAAGAAATTTATTCCCTCGTCATTTATAATCACTCTGCACATATCGAATGTGCCATCTTTATATTTTTCTAACCGCTCAAGTATAGCATCGTTAACTCTTTGAGCAAACGAAAAAGATTCTGTGTTCATAACCTTTTCCCTGTATATCTCCTTGTTTAGAAAAGACTCATCACCGTTTATTGCTATGAACCTAGTCTTCATGGGCAGTTTAATTATACCACATTGCAATGCACATGTTTCTGCGAAAAGCCTATAGTACGTATCGCTGAACTGTCCTGCACTCTTTAAGTCTTGGAGTTTATATATCGCTGGCGATTTGAGCATAGGTTGAGAAATTGACAATCCAACAAGCTTTTCATTGGAAGGGGTTACGATGAAGTTCAAATAAAAATTGTTGCTCCTTTTCTCTTTGCCACTACTAGAAGAATCTATGTAGGTTGATTGACTATAGTTACCATAACAAGTTACCACCGCAACATGGCGGTGGTAAACATCTAATCTCTCTTTTTTACTTTCGAGGAAAGCAATCAATTCCGAACTATCAAAATCAAGTGTTTCCATTATTCTATATTTTTCCGGTCCTATGTACATTAGCTTTCACCACGTCCCTTATCTAAAATGATGTTAGATAACACTTGCAGATTTACTTATCTATCATTGGCATCTTGATTCCGTGCTTCTTTGCGGTCTCGATTGCAATGTCGTATCCAGCATCTGCATGTCTTACTATGCCCATCCCTACATCGTTTGTTAGGACTCGTTCGAGTTTCTTATCTGCAAGTTCTGTACCGTCTGCCACTATGACGACACCAGCATGTATAGAATATCCTATTCCAACTCCACCACCGTGGTGTATGGAAACCCAAGTTGCACCACTTGCCACATTGAGCATGGCATTAAGCAGTGGCCAATCTGCTATCGCATCGCTACCATCTTTCATCGCCTCTGTCTCTCGGTATGGACTTGCTACAGATCCTGTATCATGGTGATCTCGACCTATGACGATGGGGGCTTCCAAAATGCCTTTTCTTACCATTTCATTCATGGCAAGACCCATTTCAGCTCTCTGCCCTTGTCCAAGCCAGCAGATACGAGCAGGCAGACCTTGCCATTTAACTCTCTTTTGTGCCATTTCTATCCACTTTCTTATGTGCTCATCTTCACCGAAAAGTTCTAAAACTTTTTGATCCGTCTTGTATATGTCTTCAGGATTACCTGATAGTGCAACCCATCTGAATGGTCCTTTACCCTCGCAGAAGAGATCTCGTATATACTCAGGTACGTATCCAGGAATATTGAATGCATCTTGGACACCGTGATCTTGTGCCAGTCTTCTTATGTTATTACCGTACTCAAAGACCTTCGCACCTTGCCGCTGCATCTCCAAGAGTGTCTCAACATGTTTTGCAACACTTTCGTAAACCATTTCTAAGTACTTTTGTGGATTGTCTTTTCTCAATTTCAGCGCATCTTCAAAAGAAATGCCTGCAGGCACATACCCATTGAGTGGATCATGTGCGGATGTCTGGTCAGTCACTGCATCTGGTATGATGCCTCTTTTCACCAATTCAGGATGAACTTCAGCTGCATTGCCAAGCAAGCCTATTGAAAGTGCCTTACCTTCTTTCATGGCCTCTCTCGCCATTTTCAATGCCTCATCGAGATTATCTGTCCATGTATCTAGATAGCCTGTTTGCAATCTTCTATCTATCATCCTCTTGTCCACTTCGACAGCTATGACTACACCGTCGTTCATGGTTACTGCAAGTGGTTGAGCTCCACCCATCTCACCGAGTCCAGCTGTGAGTATAAATTTGCCTTTTAGTGAACCACCAAAATATTTCTTTGCAAGTGAATAAAATGTTTCATACGTGCCTTGAAGTATTCCTTGAGTACCGATGTATATCCAACTACCGGCCGTCATTTGACCGTACATGATGAGTCCGCGTGCTTCCAAGTCATTGAAATATTCCCACGTTGCCCATTTTGGGACGAGATTTGAGTTGGCAATGAGCACTCTCGGAGCCCATTCGTTGGTCTTCCAAATTGCAACTGGCTTACCACTCTGCACCATGAGTGTTTCATCGTTCTCCAAAGTCTTAAGTACTTCGACAATTTTATAGAACGATTCCCAGTTTCTTGCGGCTTTACCCTTACCACCGTAGACAATCAAATTTGCTGGGTCTCTCGCAACTTCCGGGTCAAGGTTATTCATGATCATACGCATTGGTGCTTCTGTCTGCCATGATTTACATGTAAGTTTGTTCCCCCTTGGAGCTCTAATTACTTCTGCCATACAACTCGACCTCCCAATCTTAAGAATTATTTGTCTCCGTTGTTGACGTTACATCGATTCAATCATCAAAATTCTATCAATTATTATCCCATTTTCAAAGAGCTAAAAAGGAGTGAATACACGATTATAGAACGCAAAGATTATTCAGTTTTTGCTATCCCACTTTTCTCTTATCTTCTCAACAATTTCTTGAGCGCTCTTGGTCCCCGCGATTCCACCAATTGCCGTTTCTCTCAAGCTTTCCGGTAATGACTTTCCAACGTTGTACATTGCGTTGACAACATCGTCAAATGGTATAACACTCTCGATTCCTGCGAGTGCCATTTCTGCACAAGCAATTGCCACGTTGACTGCAGAACCATTTCTCTTCACGCATGGTACTTCTACAAAACCGCCAACTGGATCACATACAAGTCCCATCAATGATTTCAAAGAAATGGCTGCAGCATTGCCCACTTTGACTGGATCTCGTGAGAAGTAGTATGTGATCATCGAAGAAGCCATTGCTGTTGCGGTACCTATCTCAGCCTGACAACCACCTGCAGCACCGGAAAGGGTAGCACGTTTTGCTACAACATTTCCAATGCCTGATGCAACGATGAATGATTTCAAAAGCTCGTCATCGGAAGCCTTCTTGACATATTTCAATGCGTACAGTGCACCTGGCATCACACCACATGAACCTGCCGTAGGACATGCAACGATACGTCCCATCGAAGCATTTGATTCTCCCATGGAAATGGCTACAACAGTTGCCACGTGATTGAACTCACTCATCATGTATGGCACAGCATTAGAAAGCTTTGCGCCGTTGTTGCCTGTGAGATTTGTCAGTGTATTGAATTCCTTCCCATAATTCTTTTCAGCCTCTTCCAGCATTACGTACATGAGTTTTCTAAGAGCTTCTTTGACCTTTTGTGGATCTCTACCGGTCTCCATCATCTCTTGAGCAAGTATGATCTCGCTAAATTCAAGATTCGTACTGATACTAATTTCCAGTAATTCTGAAAACGTCACAGCAACTCACCCTCTTCAAGCTTTACAAAGTACAATTCCGTCACATTGTCAAGCCTTTTCAAGCAACGAAGTACTTCATCATCCACATTCTCGTCGAGCTCAATGATAGTAAGTGCTATACCTTCCAATGCATTTATACGCCTAAGGTAGACGTTGGCTATATTAACACTTAGGCAATCGAGTATCTCCTTCAATGCACCTGGTCTGTCTTTGTTGACTATCACTATTGCAGGAAAATCGCCAGTTAGAGAACATTCCACGCCATTGATCTTTGTAATTTTGATTGCCCCACCGCCTATTGATGAACCTTCTATCTCGTTGTACAAATCATCTTTCCATGCCTTGATGAGGACTGTATTTGGATGCACATCACCGAGATCATCGCTTTCAAAAGAGTACATTAGTCCATACATCTTCGCAATTTCATATGAGTCTTTTACATCAAAGCTGTCAGGCTTCAGCCCTAAGACACCTGCAATCAAGGCCCTATCAGTTCCGTGCCCATAATAAGTCATTGAAAATGAACCATGGAGTACGAAATTTACACGCTGTGGAATTCCCATGAGTTTATAAACAAATCTCGCAATCTTGAGGGCACCAAGCGTATGCGAGCTCGACGGACCAATCATCACTGGTCCAGATACTTCAAGCAATCCCATCCAAAAACCTCCTCGATGTGACAAAATTGTCAGATCTACTAATAATTATAGCACATTTGTACGTTGAAAGACACTGACTACTCAACATCTGTGGTATAATCTATGGTGTTATGAGAAACCGCGATAGGTTTTCCAAAACATCAGTATAGTAAAGGTGGTGATTTTATGAACATACGGAAGATCATGGAAATGAAAGGCAAAGAACCGATAGTCATGATCACTGCATATGACTACCCATCCGCAAAAATAGCAGCAGGTTCAGAAATTGACATACTCTTAGTAGGTGATTCGCTCGGTAATGTAGTACTTGGATATGATAGTACGGTTCCAGTTACCATGGAAGATATGTTGATACATATCAAAGCAGTTAGAAGAGGTGCGCCAGAGGCCTTTATAGTAGGTGACATGCCATTCTTATCGTACGAAATCAGCCCGGAAAAGGCTATTGAAAACGCTGGATTGATGCTGAAGGCTGGTGCAAATGCAGTAAAACTTGAAGGTGGAGAAGAATTTGCAGATACTATAAGGAAAATAACTTCGTCCGGTATTCCTGTGATGGGTCATCTTGGCTTTACACCCCAATCGGTCAACTTACTTGGTGGTCATCGAGTACAAGGAAAGACACCAGAAAGCAGGGCGAAATTACTGAAAGACGCAAAGGCTTTGGAAGATGCAGGATGTTTCTCAATCGTGCTTGAACTTGTCACAGAAGAGGTGGCAAAAGAAGTTACCGAGTCTGTGACGATACCAACGATAGGCATAGGGGCTGGAAGATATTGCGATGGACAGGTACTTGTCTTCCACGATGTTGTGGGATTGAGTCAAGGGGAATTCAAATTCGTCAAAAGATATGCTGACACGTATAACATCATGTTGAATGCGGTATCACAGTACAAAGAAGATGTGAAAAGTAAAATCTTCCCAGATGAAAAGAACGTCTTTTAGCATCCTCAATGTGAATTAAAAAGCGGGAGATGTCCTCCCGCTTTTTTGTTTGCAATTATCCTCTCAATAACTGAAGAACGTTTTGCGGCAGTGCATTTGCTTGGGCAATCATAGACATACCAGACTGCATCAAGATTTGTTGTTTGGTAAACTGCATCATTTCTTGAGACATATCTGCATCCCTTATTCTGCTCTCTGCTGCTGTTAAGTTTTCCGATGCAACACCAAGGTTAGCTATCGTATGTTCGAGTCTATTTTGGATGGCACCGAGCTGTGATCTTATTGAGCTAATCTTGTGAACAGCAGCATCAATTACGCTGATCGTTCTTTCAGCAGAATCCTGACTTGTTACTTTTAATGTCGCTGTGGTTAATCCGAGGTTTTTTGAATCGATCGCATCTATACCTGCGATCATGTTTGCCCCTTCATTTGCACCAATTTGGAAGATCAGTTGATTTCCAGAAGTATTTACACTCTCAATTCGAGCTACGGCACTATCGATAACTGCCTCTTTTGGTAGTGCACCGCCAAATTGATCAATATCGAACCTCGTAGTATTCCATGAAAGCTTTACACCACCAATCTCTGCACTTCCCAAAGAATACGTTACTATAGTCTCACTAATGCCGCCTGTCTTAATTAAGACAACTCTTGCGTCGATTTGACTTGTTGTTGTACCGGTAAACTGACCAATTTCGATGATCAATGTTCCCTCACTTGCATTAGAAGAAACTGTTGCTGAAAGATCAATGTTACCTTCTGCGACCACCTTGACATCGGCATCTGCTCTGAAACCTTCCAAGTTGCCGTTGAGTAATTTCTTCGTGTTGAATTCTGTTGCCCTACTGATTCTGTCAATTTCATCTCTCAGTTGGTCTATTTCTGATTGGATGTTTGACCTATCAACATCAGTGTTTGTCTCAGTAGCTGCTTGAACAGAAAGTTCTCTCATACGTTGCAAGATAGAGTGAACCTCACTCAAAGCCCCTTCTGCAGTCTGAATCAGAGAAATAGCATCCTGAGCGTTCTTTGAAGCCATGTCGAGACCTCTAACTTGACCTCTCATCTTCTCACTTATCGCCAGCCCAGCAGCGTCATCGCTTGCCCTGTTTATCTTCAAACCAGAAGACAATCGCTCAAGTGTCTTTTGCATATCGTTGTTTGTCAGAGTGAGCTGTCTCCATGAGTTAAGAGCCGACAAGTTGTGGTTAATCCGCATAAACCCACCTCCATATCAAAAGATAATTATAGATAATAGGCAGTGAAGTATGTCGCATGATCATACTAAATGATAAATACCACTTTCCGTCATTTTTCAAAAAATACTGCCCTAAGATTCTTTGATAAAACGTAATGTTCAACTTTTTTAGCTCCTAGGTTACTTAGTAAGGAATCTATACTTTCTTTGTTTCGTACTACTCTGAACAATGGATAGTACCAAACTATATCTTCTCTATCTCCAAATTCCGGTACAAAATAGAAGAGAATACCTTTCGAAAATGTTGAAATTATCTTTTCAGGATTAGGCTCTGTATTCAACAAGTCAAAACTCACCACGTTTCGTGAATTTTCTGAATACTTTATTCCTAATTCCAAACAAATATCTTTAACCATCTTGGCAACCTTGTCTTCATTTTCCACACTTTCTAAAGTTCTTAAGTCTGATATTCTTATATTGTACAAAACCTTCAATATATCTTCTTTGCCTATTTCTAGTCTTTGTAGATGCGAATTTCTCAGTCTATCATTGCACACTTTGAGCACTTCATTTCTTGGAAATGGATATGTATAATAGAACTTACCGTTGTTTTTCCACATCCTTACAGGCGAGATAACACCAAATCCTGAGTGCTTTTCAGATATATTCCCAACCCAAACTATTTCATCATTTTTGTTTCCAAAAGGTTCTGAAGGATAAAAGCCGTCAAACGGATAAGCGTTGAGTAACATGTCACCAATTTTCGAATTCTTTTTGCATGCTTCCATGTGAAGTTGGAAAGCTCTTTCTAACTCTTCTTGATTCGATGAACTTTCGAGTAGTTTTGCATATCTATAATTGTAAAATGAAAAATGTTCTACGTCTGCTATATTTTCTAATAGTTTTCTTGACTTAGTTTTATCAATATCTGATAGAAAAACAGCACTTACATATTTTGCAAAGTCTGCATCTGACAAAAGGTAAAGGTTTTTGAGTTCCTTACTGCTAAATTCTTTAGATATATCGATGAAAAATTCTTTATGTTCCATGAGATAGTCTCTTATTTCCTCAAATACCCCATCGATATCTGGATCGAGCCTTGTTTTTAAGTCATCCAAAACAGGTTTTACAAACTTCGACAACTCTGGGAATGCATCTATAGCTTTCTTATAGTACTCCAGAGCCAATTTGAACTTTCCCATCTTTAAATACAAATCCCCAATGAGTGAGAGTGCAGTTCCTCTTAATGACTCATCGTTCGATTTTCGAATCTCATTGAGTACCTTGAGCTTTTCAACATTATCAACTGAAGCATTTTCAAAATAAAAAATCAGTGCACCGACACCATACTTCTGAATTGATTCGATAATATTTTCTCCCAAAAAATACTCAATAACTAAGTCACTTGTATTATTGTATAAGAGCCTTTTGAGAAGTAGTTTTTCAAACCTTGTTTTTAAGAAAGGAACGTAAACTTCCGGATTAATGACTTTGCCAGCTTGTACGTCCTTATCTATTATTCCCATGATATCTATTTGTATCTCTTTCTCAGCTGCAAATTTCAGCAATACCTCTATCTCATTTGATAATTTTCTAAACGTATCTACATCCAATTCAGACAGATGCAACAAGAGTGGTCTAACTATCCTTCCTGGTTCTTCGTTCGTTTTCTCAAGTTCGGAGAACACCTTATCAAAATGAAGTTTGAAGTTCTCTATATCTCCCTTCTTGAGATATCCGATAGAGAGTAATGCTCTAGCTGATGATAGATATTTTATGGATGTAATAGTCCATATAAATTTTTCAGGATGTTTTTCAGCTTTTTCAATTCTTGAGAAGAATTCTAAACCATATTCCACGAGTTTTTCATATTCTTTGTTTATTTCAGCAACAGCAAGCAAACCGTAGTATGGATCAGGATTATCTTTCTGTAGGGATAATGTAAATTTGAATAGATCCTCTGCAGACTTATAAAGTCCTTTTGAGTACAGGTCAATACCATGAAGGAAAAAGATTTCTAATCCTATAGAAGGGAGCTTCTTTTCTCTTCTTACCAATTCCATAATTTCGTCAACTAAAATGTATTTCTCATATTTGTATTCGCTTATTGATTCTGTCTTGTAAAGCTGGCAAAGATAATAGACTCTTTCAGTTGTTGGCATGTTCTTATTTTCATTTAATAATTTGACAAGCAGAGATTTGGTCCTATCGTATTTTTTCTTCTTTAGTGCTCTTGTCCAAATGTATCCATAGTGATAGATTTTAAATGGTGCTTCCACTACTTTGCCTTTGTGTATCGCTTGATTGTGAACTATGTTTTCATAGTGTACAGTTCCATTCCTAAAGAGTCTTGCGGTTGACGCAACTTCTGTTTTCTTTAGATCCCAATCAAGATAGCTTATGGTAGGAAGATAAACAGTATTCACGTCATCTGGTAGTTCTTCGAGAAACTTCCTAATACCAGCAAAATCTTCTCTGACTTCTTCATCTGCATCATAAATAAGAACCCACTCACAAGTTGGAAATTGTAGTGAATAATTTCTTGCCTCTGAAAAGTCATCTTTCCACTCATGGAAGAAAATCTTCTCAGTGTATTTTTTCGCAATTTCAACACTATTGTCAGTTGAACCAGTATCAACAACAACTATTTCATCAACATATGGTTTGATGCTTCCAAGAGCTCTATCCAAGTTGTTTTCTTCGTTTTTCATTATCATAGCAACACTGAGTAAACATTTTCTATCTACTTTCTTATCCACTTTTATTCCTCCTAAATTGAGAAATTCATTCAAATTATTTTTCAATGGATACTGACAACTATCCTAAAAAAGCATTAAAAAAGGCAAAGCAGGTTTTACCCGCTTTGCCTTTCTAATTTGATACTACACTTTTGTGCGAAAAACAAACTCAAAATGAATTATCTAAGCAGTTGCAATACATTCTGTGGTTGTGCGTTCGCTTGTGCCAACATCGACATACTGGACTGGAGCAGTATCTGTTGTTTAGTGTATTGCATCATCTCTTTCGCCATGTCTGCATCTCTTATTCGGCTTTCTGCTGCTGTCAAGTTCTCCGATGCCACACCTAAGTTCGATATCGTGTGTTCCAACCTATTTTGAATAGCTCCAACTGCTGCTCTTGCCGTGCTCACCTTATGGATTGCACTATCGACAACCATTATAGTTCTTTCTGCACTGTTTTGATCGGTCACTTTTAGCGTTGATGTAGACAGACCAAGCGCTCCTGCACTCATGTTATCTATCCCAGCAACCATGTTGTGACCTTCGTTTGCACCTATCTGGAATATGAGCTGCTTATTCGCCGTATAAACCGCTTCAGCCCTTACCACTGCACTATCTACTACTTCATTAAGTGGTAGCGAACCACCAAATTGGTTGAGGTTGAAAGTATTGCCAGTCCAGGTAAAGGTTATACCACCAAATGCGGCAGATCCTGCACCGATTGACGCAATCGTACTTGTAATAACACCACTTGAGTTAATCTTGACAATTCTTACATCGAGTGGGCTCGTGACATTTCCAGTGAGCTGACCGACTTCGATAACAAATGTCCCTTCTGAAACCACGCCACTACCTTTATTAGTCTGAACATTGATGTTTCCACCTGTGACAACTTTAATATCTGCTGTTCCTCTAAATCCTTCTATCTTTCCATCAAGTAACTTCTTCGTGTTGAATTCTGTTGTTCTGGATATCCTGTCTATCTCTTCTCTTAGTTGGTTGAGTTCTGCTTGTACTTGGTTCCTATCTACGTCTGTGTTTGTATCAGATGCTGCTTGTACTGCTAGTTCTCTCATTCTTCCAAGTATCGAGTGTACTTCCGTTAATGCTCCTTCTGCTGTCTGGATCAATGATATGGCATCTTCTGAGTTCTTTATAGCCATATCAAGACCTCTGATCTGACCTCTCATCTTCTCACTTATTGCCAATCCTGCTGCATCGTCTCCTGCTCTGTTTATCCTCAAACCTGACGAAAGTCTTTCAAGTGTCTTTCCCATGTCTGTGTTTGTGCTGTTAATACTTCTCCAGCTGTTCAATGCACTGATGTTATGATTAATCCTCATACCTTTCACCTCCATGTGTTTTCTTTCCTGAATTTCTAAGTAACTTTTCTTAAGGGCGCCCTTTTCTACAACATTATTATCGGAATATAGATTGAAAACTTTATAGTGTCTTAGTTGACTTATTGG
>Ga0116172_10000376_pt1 | contig 46642 bp, 33 predicted proteins | sample AD_UKC083_MetaG_FD_89799 | JGI IMG/M metagenome (GOLD analysis project Ga0116172, IMG submission 89799) | Active sludge microbial communities of municipal wastewater-treating anaerobic digesters from USA - AD_UKC083_MetaG | ecosystem: Engineered > Bioreactor > Anaerobic > Digestate | place: USA... | reverse complement strand
CGTATTCCACATCAATGGCCGGATAGAGGTTTTTGTAAGTGATTTTTTTATATCCCTTGATGTTTCTGATGTCGTAATAACTTTTTCTGTCCCGGCTCAACATGGAGTAAGTGTGATAATCGGGGCTCAGGTTTTCCGGGATTATTTGCGGGTCGGGGTTTGCTCCCTCCCAGGTCATATATACAAAATCGCTTACCACCAGTCTTTTTGGCTGGGTGGTATCTCCTTTTTTGCGGTTTTTATTTTTTATTTTGGTATCGAGGCGATAGGTGAGTCCTTCTCTGGTGAAAAATACCTGCACGGCGGTATGGTCCACAGCGTATAAAATCTGTGAGTCCGGCTTTTTATCCCTGCCATCAAACTGGCCTTTGTTTTCAATAAATACTTTTGGATAGTTCCATTTGACAGACCAGTCCTGCGCCTGTCCATACCCTTTTGCATGAAAGAACAGACTAAGGGCCAGCAGGGAAAAAAGTTTCAGGAAAACCAAAGGATAACTTCTGTTTTTTTTCAGGAGCATACTTACGATGGTTTGTTGGTGCATGATTGAAAATGGTTTTGTTTGTTTGATGAATGTTTTATATAATTTGTTTCACAAATGCCTTACCTTAGCAGGGTAACGGTTCCTGAAATGTCATATTCAACCTCATCGGTTCCCACTGCCTGTATAATAAAATAATAGACGCCATCGGCGGCGGCAGCGCCTCCTTTTGTTTTACCGTCCCATCCCTCGTTAATGTCAGTCCACTCAAAAACCTTTTTGCCCCAGCGGTTGTAAATGGAACATGAAAAAGTTTTTATTTCTTTGGCATCCATGATAAATTCGTCATTATGCCCGTCGTTATTTGGGGTAAATACGTTTGGGATAGTCATTCTGGAAGGTTTAGCCACATCAATTATCATCGTGGCAGTATCCTGGCAAAAATCCGGTGGGCCGGAAGAAACAATTAGTGTTACAGTGTACGTTCCTGTGGAATCGTAGGTATGTAAGGGGTTTTCATCCGTTGAAAAGTCGCCGTCGCCAAAATTCCAGTACCACTGCACTGCTCCGGTGCCGGTGTGTTCGAAGAAAACATTCAGCGGTACGCTACCCGACGAGGGATCTGCCGTAAAATCGGCACTGATGGGCACCGCCGAGCCAACGATGGTAGTGGCCGTATTGTTGCATGAATTGGAATCGGTAACGGTTACTGTATAAGTCCCGGCACAAAGTCCATGGATGACAGCGGAATCCTGGCCATTATTCCATGCATAGGCATAGGGGCTGTCGCCGCCCGTTACAAGGGCCGTAACCGATCCGTTGCAACTATTAGAGCATTGTTCATCCTGAGGGGTGAGTATAATGTTTATTGGCGTGGGCTGCGTAATGGTGACCACCGTGGAATCACTGCAGGTGTCGCTGTCCACAGCAACCAGGTTATAGGATCCTGCAGTAAGGCCGGTAAAAGACTGTGATCCGCTTACATTGTTGTAGGATGCAATAATACTCCCGCCGGGGGTTTTCAACAAATAATCATAGGGCGTTGTGCCTCCGCCGGCGGTAACAGTGAAGCCTCCGTTGGTCTGACCGGGGCATACATTTACGACGTTGGTGATGTTGAAGGTAAATGGCGGGCAGGCGGAACAGGCCGGCAAAGAAGCTAATGAACTGATGATGGCGGAATCGCCGTTGGCATCGATGACACGTATAGGCCATGTGCCTGGAGGTGTGGTGGTGTTGCCTGTGGCAAAGGTCGTCCACCCGGCAGGCATATTACACGTGGTTACCGGCATCATGCCATTCATACACATTCCCATCAGCGAGTTCCAGGTATATCCGCACGACTGGCATTCGGCCTGGTTGGTAATGGGGAATGAGGTGGCAGGCGACCATTGCTGCCAGTTGTAAGGCCCGGTCCCGCCCGACACCGTCATGTCGCCGGTTAAGGTTTGGCACACCGTAAGGGGGACACAGGGGTTTACTGTGATGGTTATGGAACTGGAGCCACAGGGAAGGGTATAGGTGATGGTGTGTGTGCCAACTCCTGCAGCCGAAGGCATAAACAAACCGCTGGTGGCATTGACACCAGGGCCGCTCCATGTGCCACCGGATGTTTCGCTGATGAGGACAGCCGCCGGATCATTCAGACAAAAAGGTCCTACAGGACAGATGGTCGTGTTGCAGCAAATATGAGCAAAAGGATAACAGGCCGACATGTTTATTGATTGGATATACCCTGTACGCGACGTGCTTGAGGAACTGCCGGTAGCGCCACAAACCACCACATTGCCGCCCGGAGTTACAATCACGTCAAAAACGGCAAAAGGCAGCGTAGTTTGCGATAGCTGGTTAAGGTTTGCATCGTACTTAATCACCCGGTCGCCTGAGCCCACATACACATTGCCGCATGAATCCACAGCAATACCGTTGTTGCCGGGCTGATAGAAATTGGTCATGGAAACTTGTGTGGAGATACCTCCCGGAATGGTAGCAGAACTAATGATGGATCCGTTGATCAGGGAACGTTTGTGAATGGTAGCGCCATTTTGGGTATAGACAAAATTGTTATTTGCCCTGATGGCACGGATACCGGCGTTGCCGTTGTTGGGCCGGTAATTTTCTGATTTGTATGCGAATTCATAGGTTGAAGGGATCTGAAAAACCGGATCATTCGTGGTGCATAGTGTCATATTCTGATTTATAGCACCGACAGAGTCCAGGGTAAGGTAATAGTATTTTGCATCTCTTGAAGCAGATAAAGCCCTTACTTCGTTGGGTTCTGCAATTGGTAATCCCAGCATGGTGTAAGTCCTGCTTTTAGCTACATTAACCAGCGAAATCACGCTGCCAGTATTGGTGTTGATATCGAAAATGACACCGTGGCTGTTTTCAATAACGACTGGGTCGAGACGGGTGCCGCCCACGATCAGCTTGGTCTGGTCGCAGTTGAAGGCAATCATCCAGTATTCGTCCATGGAGCCGCCGTTGGCACCCCAGACCAATGAACCGGAAGAATTTACTTTTTGAATAGCGGCTACAGAGCCGGAAGTAATATAAGAGTTGCCATTCTGATCAGTGGTCAGCGTTCCCAGCCAGTTGTTGGCTGTGTCCCAGGGGGTGTTATATGTCCATTGTAATACGCCGGCAGCACTCCATTTCTGCAGCTTCATAGGCATATCTCCACCGATGGTGTAAATATTGCCCGCACCATCTTTATCCAACTCCCACACTCCGTTGGAATTGGCCAGTGTGGGCGTTTGCACCCAGGGGTCTATCACCACTTTTTGGTTGTGGTCGTAATCACCCAGCACAAAGGATACTTCGTTGTTGTACAGTTGAAAATGCGAGGAAATTGGCGTGTTATTTCCGCTATAAAAACTCACAGGGGCTTGTTCGGTTATATCACCGTAAATGGTGGCAATCTTCAGATTTCCATTCTTATCAATAAAAACAGAAGAATCGGTAACAAATTTCATCCTGACCTTGCTGATATCGGCGCCGGGATGCAGCACCAGCGCATATTTGATACCTGATTCGGGATGAAAAACGTATTCTACATCAATGGCGGGATAGAGATTTTTGTAAGTGATTTTTTTATATCCCTTAATATTCCTAATGTCATAGTAGCTTTTTCTGTCTTGGCTCAACATGGAGTAGGTGTGATAATCGGGGCTCAGGTCTTCCGGGATTATTTGCGGGTCGGGGTTTGCTCCCTCCCAGGTCATATATACAAAATCGCTTACCACCAGTCTTTTGGGCTGGGTGGTGTCACCTTTTTTGCGGTTTTTATTTTTTATTTTGGTATCGAGGCGATAGGTGAGTCCTTCTCTGGTGAAAAATACCTGCACGGCGGTATGGTCCACAGCGTACAAAATCTGTGAGTCCGGCTTTTTATCCCTGCCCTCGAACTGGCCTTTATTTTCAATAAAAACTTTTGGATAATTCCATTTGATGGACCAATTTTCTGTGGTTTGCGATTTTGCAGAGAAAGCACAGGAACTTAAAATCACAAAAATAATCAGGAGCTTAAAAAGATTGGGTATGGGTTGTTGCATAAAATTAGTTATAAGTTAATGTTGAAAAACTTGACTTTAATCTATAAAAACTTGAAGTTAATGTTAATTGTCCAGCCAAAGTTAAAAAAAAATTAAATAAAATCTGAAAATCAACAATAAAATAATGGAAGTAATTATAAAACTTTCGTTTAGTTTTTATTAGGCCAACATTAAACTTTATAAGGATTTATTGGGGCGAAAATTTTTATACGTATATGATAACTAAAAAAATGACGTTATAGTAGGTTGATGTAATGAACAGGTGTTCTTTACTGTGAGTAAAGAATTCTGCCTGCAAGAGGTAAGGAGGGTAATTAAAATTGAGGTACGATATTTGATTTATGCTATCTTTGTCATCAAATAAATTTTTAATTCATGAAAAAAATAATGTTTGTTGCACTATGCCTGGCTTTGTCGTATAGCCTGAGTGCACAGGATAAGGAAGACAAGAAAAAGACTATCTATGGCAAACTTACCCAGGCCGACAGACTGGTTGCCGATGTCTTTACCGATATGTGGATTATGAAAGGTGCCGCCAAAGATTCTATCGATCCCAAACAGATCAACCGCGGAGCAAATGTTAGTATCTTGAAAGAATTTCCTTTCGGAACCAGCAATTTCAGTTTTGCAGTGGGTTTGGGCGTGAGTTGTCATAATCTTTACAGCGACGCTTATCCCATAAATTATACTCTCGATTCTACCGGAAACAAGGTGTATGGAGGGGCTACGTATTTTACCAAAATACCGGCTAAATCTACCGACGGGGCGCAGGATATACATTATAAGAATAACAAGTTTACGGTAGTCTATGCGGATATTCCCCTGGAATTTCGTTTCCGCCTGAAAAACAATGCATTTAAATTTTACCTCGGAGGTAAATTCGGGGTGATGTTAAGCAATCACACCAAATACCGCGGAGATAATTTCTATGAAGATTATCCGACACCTACCATAAAAACTAAGGAGTACAGGATTCCCAACGTAAACAGTGTCCGCTATGGAATTACTGTGCGTACGGGTTGGAAATGGGTTCAGGCCTATGCGTATTATTCTTTGTCGCATCTGTTTAAAAAAGACAAAGGCCCCGATATGTATCCTATCTCCGTAGGGTTGACTATTTCGCCCTATTGATTTACAGCAGTAGCGTAAACAACAAAAAAACCGAAACGCCTGCAAGAAATCCGAAATATACTTCGGAGGGCTTGTGGGCGTTTAGTTTTAATCGTGCATAGCCCACCAGGCCTGCACAGGCAATAGCAATTATTACCGGCAGGGTAAGTTCCAGGTTCCAGCGAAAGGCAATTCCGGCAAGCAGGCCGGAAACACCACCAATGCCTGCCATGTGGGCGCTGATTTTAAAGCGCAGGTTTATAAACAACAACACCAGCGACAATACTGTGGCAGCCATAAAAAATACCCCGTATATGGGGGGCAGGGCGGTTTTTGATAATAAAAGGTACAGGCCAAAATATATCAGGGCTGTTACCAGATACGGATAATTCCTTTCCTCATTGGTTTTCATGTGAAAACTGCTGATAACATAATTTCTTTTAAAAATGACAAAAACCAATACAGGTAAGATAACTGTCGAAAATAAAATCATTAAAAATAAGAGAATCTTTACTGAAGGGTTCAGTGCGAACGAAATATAACTGTCGATGTTATAGATAAGGAGGTATGTGTACACAGGCATGAACACGGGTTGAAAAACCGCCGAAACCACTTTTGAAAAAAGGTTTTCCATAAAATTAAAGCTCTTTTCTGAGCCGGGCCACGGGTATATCGAGTTGTTCGCGGTATTTGGCCACTGTACGGCGGGCGATGTTATAGCCTTTATCTTTGAGTATTTTAGTAAGCTGCTCGTCGGTAAGGGGCTTTTTCTTGCTTTCTGACCCGATGCAGTCTGTAAGTATTTTTTTGACTTCCCGGGTGGAGACTTCTTCGCCTGATTCGGTTTGCAGCGATTCGGAGAAAAAACTTTTTAGCAGAAAAGTGCCGAAATGAGTCTGCACATATTTGCTGTTTACTACGCGTGAGATGGTTGAGATATCGAGGTTTACCTTTTCTGCAATATCCTTTAAAATCATGGGTTTCAGGCTGGTCTCGTCGCCGTCAAGGAAATATTCCCTTTGAAAGTCCATGATGGCTTTCATGGTCTTGTAAAGGGTGTCGTGGCGTTGCTTTATCATGTCGATGAACCAGCGGGCCGAGTCTAGTTTTTGTTTTACAAAAATGGCGAGTTCTTTGTCCTGTCCCGTTCTGTGTTTTTTGTTTGATGACATGGTGTCAATCATGTCTAAGTATGCCTTGTTGATGCGCAGTTCGGGGGTGTTTTTTGCATTCAGGGTGAGTTCCAGTTCCCCGTCGTTGTTGGTAATAATGAAGTCGGTGGTAATGTATTGGTTGGGTTTGGCATTGTCAATCATCGAGTTTCCGGGCTTGGGGTTGAGCTGCAGGATCTCATGCATAGCCTGTTTCAATTGTTCGCTGTTGATGTCGAGGCGTTTTTCGATTTTGTCGTAGTGTTTTTTTGTAAACTCGGTAAAAAACTTTAAAAGGATTGTCTTTGCCAGTGCCACCGCGGGTGTAAGTTCTTCTTTTTTGTTAAGCTGTAATACGAGGCATTCCTGGAGGTTTCGTGCTCCCACGCCATAGGGCTCAAATTCCTGTATGATTTTTAACAGCTCTTCCAGTTCTTTTTCGGTAGTATTTATGCTGAGGGTAAAGGCGATATCATCAACCATGGCGGCCAGGTCTCTTTGCAGATATCCCGAATCATCGAGGTTGCCGATAATGAACGTGGCGATTTGTTTTTGGCGTTCGTCAAGCTTACGCAGACCTAGCTGGGTGATTAGCGATTCATGAAAGGTTTGCCCTACCGAAAAAGGTATTTCCTTGTGATCGTCTTCGTCGGGGTTGTATTCGTAAGCACTGAGCTTGTAGGCAGGGGTGTCGTCTTCTTCCAGAAAATCTTCAAAAGATACTTCTTCCGGGTCTTTTTCTACTTCTTCTATTTCTTTTTCCAGCTCTTCGCTGCCTTCTGTTTCTGTTTCATCTGTCTCGAGGCTGTTTTCTTCCTGTTCCTGCGGCTCATCTTTCATGTCCGACTCGTTGGCGTCTTCCAACGCAGGGTTTTCTTCCAGCTCTTCTTTGATACGTTGCTCAAAAGCTATGGTGGGCAGCTGTAACAATTTCATCAACTGTATCTGTTGCGGCGAGAGTTTTTGTTGCAGCTTCTGCTGTAGTTTCTGGTTGAGCATAGCCAAACTTTTTTATTTTGTTACGAATATAATATTTTTTATTGGTTTGATCAAAAAATCTTAAACACCACGTTAATGAAAGAACATTCCAATATTAAAATTCGGCATTTTGCGGAGTTCGCGGGAAAGGGATAACATCTCTAATGTTGGCCATCCCGGTGATGAACAGCATCAGCCGTTCAAATCCAAGGCCGAAGCCGCTGTGTGGTGCGGTGCCGAATTTTCTTGTGTCGAGATACCATTCCATTTCTTTTTCAGAAATGCCCATTTCGCGGATGCGGTTCAGCAAGAGGTCGTATTTTTCTTCGCGCTGTGAGCCGCCGATAATTTCGCCAATCTTGGGGAAAAGCACATCCATGGCGCGTACGGTTTTGCCATCGGGATTTTGTTTCATGTAAAAGGCCTTGATTTCTTTGGGATAATCGGTAAGTATTACTGGTTTTTTAAAATGATTTTCTACCAGGTATCTTTCATGTTCCGACTGCAGATCAGTGCCCCAGCCGACAGGGTATTCAAATTTTTTCCCCGATGCCATCAGAATTTCTACTGCTTCGGTGTAGGCAAGCCGTTCAAACGGGTTGGCCAATACAAAATTCAGGCGTGAGATAAGCTCATTATCGTACATTTTCTGTAGAAATTCCAGGTCGTCAATACAATGCTCCAGGGCATAGGTAATCAGGTATTTCAGCATGTCTTCCGCCAGGTTCATATTGTCGGTTATATCATAAAAGGCCATCTCGGGTTCTATCATCCAGAATTCGGCAAGATGGCGCGGCGTATAGGAATTTTCAGCCCGGAAAGTAGGCCCGAAAGTATAAATCAACCCAAGCGCCATGGCTCCCAGTTCGCCTTCGAGTTGACCCGAAACGGTAAGACTGGTCCTTTTGCCAAAAAAGTCCTGTGCATAATCAATGCTGCCATCTTCTTTGCGAGGCGGTTTTTCCATGTCGAGCGTGGTAACCTGAAACAGCGCACCGGCGCCCTCGGCATCGGAACCCGTGATAAGCGGGGTGTGCAGATAGAAAAAACCGCGGTCATTAAAAAACTTGTGAATGGCAAACGACATGGCATGGCGGATCCGAAAAACAGCGCTGAATGTATTGGTTCGGGGCCGCAAATGTGCTATCTCCCGAAGAAATTCCAGGGTGTGCCCTTTTTTCTGTAAAGGATAGATGGCAGCATCGGCCGTGCCGTAAACCTCAATGTTTATGGCTTGTATCTCCACCTGCTGACCTTGTCCCGGAGATTCTACCAGGCTGCCGTTCACCGAAAGACAAGCTCCGGTGCTGATGAGTTTTATAGTTTCTTCGTCAAACTTCTCCAGTTCGGCCACCACCTGTATGTTGTGAATCACCGAACCATCATTCATGGCGATAAAAGCCAGTTGTTTGTTCCCTCTTTTGGATCGCACCCAACCTTTGAGGTTGACAATTTTTCCATAATCTGTTAGTTTTAACAGGTCTTTAATTTTATAGGAGGGATATTGCTCTTTCATAAGTCATTTTTTTATGCAAAAAAAACAATTTTAAGGATGATTTACAACTATAATATTTTGATGACGCGCTAATAATCTCATAATCAATGTTTAGAGGACAATACAAAATGTGAGTAATCCGTATCCATGAAAAATTTAATAATTTTGTACAAGAATTTAATAAAAAGCGAGTTTGTTTTTAAATGATAATAAAACAAGGGGAAATACTTTCGGGAATTAATTCCGTTGAAGATCTTAGAAAACTCAAGGTAGAACAGTTGCCGGCTTTGTGCGAAGACCTGAGGCAGTTTATCATTGATTCCACGTCGTTGAATCCGGGACACCTGGGCGCCAACCTGGGTACCATAGAACTTACAGTAGCCTTGCACTATGTGTTTAATACGCCTTACGACAAGCTGGTTTTTGATGTGGGACATCAGGCCTATACACACAAAATACTTACCGGACGCAAAGACCTTTTTCATACCAACCGCATGTACAAAGGTCTCAGCGGGTATCCGCGCATGTCCGAAAGTGAATTTGATGCCTTTGGTGTCGGTCATTCCTCCACGTCTATCTCTGCCGCATTAGGTATGGCGGTAGCCTCGGTGATGAAAGGCGAAAAAGACAGGCACCATATTGCACTGATAGGCGACGGCTCGATGACCGGAGGCATGGCTTTTGAAGCCCTGAACCATACCGGCGTGGCAAAATCCAACCTGCTGGTAGTGCTGAACGATAACGGTATTGCCATCGATAAAAATGTAGGGGCATTAAAGGAATATCTGACCAACATTACCACTTCACCTATTTACAATAAACTGAAGCTTAATATCTGGAATATAATTACAGGCAAAACCCTCCGTAAGCTGATAAACAAGTTGCTCGGTGCCATCAAATCGGCCATTGTCAGGCAGAGCAACCTGTTCGAATCGCTGGGTTTTCGCTATTTCGGCCCCGTGGACGGACATGATGTGGTGCGGCTGGTAAAGCTTTTCAACTATATAAAAGATATAAGGGACCCCAAAATATTGCATTGCATTACCGTAAAAGGTAAGGGTTTTACTTGGGCCGAAAAGGATCAGACACGTTTCCATGCCCCCGGAATGTTTGACCCCGATACCGGCATCAATGTGGAAAGACCCTGCGGCAATAAACGGACACGCTATCAGGTTGTTTTCGGGAAAACGCTGGTGAAACTAGCCGGGCAAAACCCGAAAATTGTCGGCGTAACCCCAGCCATGCTTACCGGATGTTCTATGAATATGATGATGGCAAAGTTCCCGGAACGTACTTTTGATGTGGGTATTGCTGAACAGCATGCCGTTACTTTTTCGGCAGGGATGGCTGTGCAGGGGATGATACCTTACTGTAATATTTATTCAAGTTTTTTGCAACGCGCTTACGACCAAATAATACACGATGTAGCCCTGCAAAAACTTCATGTGGTGTTTTGTATCGACAGGGGCGGTCTGGTGGGCGAAGACGGCGCCACCCATCATGGCGCTTTCGACCTTGCCTACCTCCGGTGCATTCCCGGAATGATTGTTTCGGCACCTATGAACGAAGAAGAGTTACGCAACCTTTTATATACAGCTCAATATGTTGAACAGCCTTTTGCAATCCGCTATCCGCGGTGCACGGGCGTTATGGATTACTGGGAAACGCCTTTTCAGCAAATTGAAATAGGCAAGGGACGAAAAATCATGGAAGGGCAGGATCTCGCGTTCATCAGCATAGGGCATGTGGGTAATGTGGTGGCTGATGCTATCAACAGGCTGCATGCCGAAAATATTTTTCCGGCACTGTATGATATCCGCTTTTTAAAGCCTCTTGACGAATCGCTGTTGCATGAAGTTTTCCGGCAACATAAAAAAATCATCACTGTAGAGGATGGCACCGTAGTGGGCGGTCTGGGTACGGCGGTTACCGAGTTTATGAATCAGCACCATTATGAAGCCGAAATTGTGAAGCTGGGGGTTCCCGATCGTTTTGTAGAGCAGGGGACACTGGATCAGCTTTATGCGGAATGTGGCTACGACGAAAACAGTATTTTTGAAACAGCAAAAAAGTTGTTCAAAACAAAATAATTTGATTTTTTCCCGGATCGGTTTACTTTTGTGTCGGTATCTTGTCAGCTACCCGGTTAATTCGGTAAATCAAATCAATGGCCAATTTTGCCAACCTCTTCCGTAAAAAATCCATAGATGATATTATTCGTCATGCCGACAGTATGTCGCATGATACCCAGCGGCTGAAGAAAAACCTGAATGTGGTGGATCTTACGGCACTCGGTATTGCCGCTATCATCGGGGCGGGCATTTTCAGCACCATAGGCAACGCTGCAGCCAACGGAGGACCGGCTGTGTCGCTGCTGTTTGTTTTTACGGCCCTGGCTTGCGGCTTGTCGGGCTTATGTTATGCCCGTTTTGCCTCCGTTATTCCCATAAGTGGCAGCGCTTACACGTACGCCTACGCGAGCTTCGGTGAGCTTATAGCCTGGATCATAGGCTGGGACCTTATCATGGAATATGCCGTAGGAAACATTGCGGTGGCCATTTCCTGGTCCGACTACTTTGTTGGCATGTGCAAGGGAATTAATATCCACATTCCGTCTTTTCTTGCCATCGATTACCTCAGTGCCTCCCGCGGCTATCATGCTGTGGTGGAACAACTTTCTTCAGGGGCCGCCCTTGAATCCATGACCTCGGGGATGCGTGATGCGTATGATGCCTGGACCACGGCACCGGAAGTTTTTGGAATAAAAATTATTGCCGACATCCCCGCGTTTTGTATCGTGGTGTTTATTTCCACATTAGTATATATTGGCATACGTGAATCAAAAATTGCGAGCAACCTGATGGTTGCATTAAAAATTTCTATCTTATTGCTGTTTCTTGGCGTGGGGATTTTTTATGTGAACCCTGAAAACTGGAGTCCTTTTGCTCCCAATGGTGTGTCGGGGGTGCTGAAAGGTGTGGCAGCGGTGTTTTTTGCTTATATAGGTTTTGACGCTATTTCAACCACAGCCGAAGAGTGCAAAAGGCCTCAAAAAGACCTGCCGCGGGCCATACTGTTATCGCTGCTGATTTCTACTGTGCTGTACATATTAATCAGCCTGGTACTTACCGGTATGGCTCCTTATTATGAGCTGGCTGTGGGCGACCCGCTGGCTTATGTGTTTGCACGGATCAACCTGTCGGGTTTTTCGGGGCTTATTGCAGTCAGCGCGGTAATTTCTATGGCCAGTGTGCTGCTGGTTTTTCAATTGGGGCAGCCCCGCATCTGGATGAGCATGAGCCGCGACGGCCTATTGCCAAAAAGATTCTCAAAATTGCATCCCAAATACAAAACACCGGCTTTTTCTTCGGTAGTAGCCGGAATACTTGTAGCCATCCCCACCTTGTTTCTGAACCTCACCGAAGTTACCGACCTTACCAGTATCGGAACGCTCTTTGCCTTTGTTCTCGTGTCGGGAGGCGTGCTGATAATGGATAACCCTGCACGCAAAAAGTTTGCGGCAAACACAAAAGGATTTAAAATACCTTATTTGAATTCCAGGTATTTGCTTCCGCTGTTGTGGATAGGCGTGTTGCTGGCCGTTTACCTGCTGAATAAAACTTTTTTTGAAAACTTTTTATCACTCGACATGTACACCGAATGGCATATCATGATGGAGCAGATACCTTTGTTGATCTTTATCGTGGTGGCCCTGGTGCTGAGTGTTTTTGCCGTGGTGCGGCAATTTTCCCTTATACCGGTGCTGGGATTGCTTACAAATTTTTATCTCATGACTGAATTGGGTATTACTAACTGGCTTCGTTTTTTGATTTGGCTGGTGGTGGGACTGGTTTTGTATTTTCTATACGGATACCACCATAGCCGTCTCACAAAAACAGAAACATAAAAAAAATTTGGTCGGTAAAAAACTTTTGTATATCTTTGTCCTGCAACACTTTGTATGTTGTTCCTGTTTGAGGCTGTAATTCATGGTTTCACAGGTGATAAGGAAGATATTCCTTAATGAAAAAGTTGATGCAACGGAAAATAAAAATAGAATATGTGCTGAATTTGCTGTTTGCGGCCTTTATGGTTATGCTTATACCCACTATTCACAGTGAGCCGGGCGAAGTTTACCAGAACAACGATTCTATTTTCGCTGCTGCGGGCGATACCATTGCGTCCGATTCCCTGAATACCGCCGATTTTAACGAAGCGGTGATAGACAGCGTGATAAATTTCGGGAAAAAATTTCTGGGATTAAGGTACAAAGCCCACGGACAATCACCGGCAGGCTTCGACTGTTCCGGCTATGTGTCCTATATTTTTGGCAAGTATGGATATAAGTTCCCTCATTCTTCTTCAGCCATGTCAACTTTGGGCGAAAAAGTGGATTTAAAAGAAGCCCGCAAGGGAGATTTTATCTTTTTCAAAGGCAGAAGCAGAAAATCCTCAAGTGTTGGGCACGTGGCGCTGATTATTAAAGCCGATTCGGGACAGGTAACTATGATGCATTCTACCTGCATGAGCGGGGTGATAATCGAGAAATACAATTCCAGTCCTTATTATACCTCGCGGTATATGGGATGTAAGAGACACCGGTTTTAGATCCGGAAATTGCTTAACAAACTTATTTCGGTGGATTTAGTTCTTTTGGCAAGGCCTTATGTTTTACTATTAATAAAACGATAAAGCCCAACACAAACATAAGGGCCCCCAACGACACATACCGTGCTGTTATCACCGGCAAAGGCCTGTAGCTGAAGGTTATTTCATTTTTTCCGGGAGGTACAACCAGGGCATTCAACGTAAGATTCGCTCTTTGGATTTCAACAGGAGTATTGTTGATTGTGGCCACCCAACCCTTATTGTAATTTTGAAAAAACACCAATAAACTGCTGTCGCTGCTTTCAACCATCGCCTCAACCCTGTTCGGCGAATATCCGGTGATAATGATTTTTCCGGTATTATTTATATGGCGTTTTATACCGGGAAAGTTGCCCTCGGTAAATACCATGCCGGGTGTGCCGGACGTTGCTGCCGTAATGCTGTCGAAGCCATTTATCAGGGTGTCGGCAAAATAAAACAACTTGTTCTTTTTTATGGTTTTGAAAAATGCAGTCTGATAATCCACCAGCCGGACATTATTTTTTATCTGAAAAGGATTGTATCCGTCATAAGCAGGCCTCTTATAAAAAATACTCAGGTTGCGCCAATAGTGCTCATAATATCCCGATGAATCGGAACACCGGCTGATAGGCAGGTTGGGGATGGGAAAGCCTTTTACAAAGTTTTGTTTTTCAAAATTTCGGATTTCAGCGCTTTTCAGGTTCTCTGAATATACTGTGCTTCTGGAGTTGAGCATCGCGACAGAAAACATGTCGAGCACGACAAAAGCCAGCACCAGGTAGGTCGCTTTAACTTTTAAAAACCGCAGGGCCAACAGGAACAGCATCAGCCATCCGGCCTGAATGAGCAACTGAAAAGCCAATCGCTGCCATACTCCGGTATCGTTGGGATATTCCCAGGCAAGCTTCAGGGCAATATTTTTCAGGTTAAGATAACCGGTGGTTCTTAAAAGGATAGCCGAAGATATGAAAACAATAATAAGCGCAATGATGAGGTAAATGAGTTTCTTGTCTTTTTTTTCGAAAAAAGCCTGCATCGAAAAGCCTGCAATCAACAAAAATGCGACGATGGCGAAATACCTGAAAACGGAAGGAAAACGAAAATAGTCCATAAAGGGGACATAATGGTACAGGAAAGCGCGCACTGGCACATAACTCCCAAGGGAAGCCAGCAGGTTGAGTACGCCGGCGATTAAAATCACTATGGATAATTTTGATCTTTTATGAAAGAAATACAAAACAAAAAATGCCAGCGCAAAAATTCCGAAGTAGGCATTGGCCATTGAAATATCCGTTTTCAGAAACTCTGTGTTTGCAGTAACAGCATAAGGAGCCACAAACGACAGGGCGCTTTGCGGTGTGAAAGCTCCCGACAGCGCATCTTCCAGCGTGGTGCCTCCCAGCCTGCCTACCTGATCCTGATTATAAAAAACAGAAACAAAATAGGATAGAACCAACAGGACATAAGTGCCAATTGCAACCAGGTTCAGCATAAAAAAACGACTCCGTGGTTGGGTATTACCTTTTTTAAACAACAGGGTGGCCGAATAAATAATAAATATGGCAACCACATGATAAAAAAGAATAATCCAGAAGGCCGGATGCCCGCCGGTGGTAAGCAGGTAGGCAAATAAGGCAGTGGCCAGCGCATAAATAACTTTATTGCGCTTAATTAACAGCAGATAGCTGTTCAAAATAAAAGGTATCCAGGCGGCTGCAATGATGTAGTAAAGATGTTGCGAATTGCCTATGATAAATCCGCTGAATGCGTAACTAACGGCCACAATAAAAGCCGTTGCTTTTGATAACCCCAGATTTTTGCCAAGCATATAAAATCCGGCAGCAGCCAGAAAAACATGCAGCATATATTCCGCCGAAAGTGAATAAATATTATATCCGGCAAAAAAACCGAAAATCCATGTTATGGGATACCATACACCGCTCTGAGGATCGGCACAAACGGGGATGCCCAGTTGCTGGTAGGGCAACCAGTAGGGAAAAAAACCGTGACGCAGGCATTCGCCAATATAATACCTGTAAGGATAAGCCTGATCGATCATATCCCATTTCAGGGGGTGTATAAACAAGGCTACCTGATAATACCCGACAATAATTATTACAAGAAGAAATAAGTAAATTTTTAATTCGGAAAATCGTTCCTTATGAAGGTTTCCCCCGTTTATTTTCAAAAACTTACGGTTCATAAAAGGGGGAATAAGGTTGTTACGACAGCGCCTGGTTCAGTATGGAGGCCTGTTCGATTACTTTTTCATATTCCTGGGGTGTCAGGTCGTTATAGAAAAAGTTTACAGGATTTATTTTTACGCCGTTTTTGATAATCTCATAATGGCAATGCGGAGCTACCGACAGGCCGGTGCTGCCAACATATCCGATGACCTGTCCCCGTTTTACTTTTGCACCCGGCTTCACAATCATTTTACTCATGTGCGCATATAAGGACTGGTATCCATAACCGTGATTAATCACACATACAATGCCGTAGCCGCTTTGGTTTCCTTTGGGGTCAATCACCATTCCGTCGCCGGTAGCATAAACAGGGGTTCCTGTCCGGGCCATAAAATCTATACCCGTGTGCATGCGCGAGGTTTTGTAAATGGGGTGAATCCTGTACCCATAACCCGAAATGATAGTAGATCTTTTCTTTGATACCGGCTGTATGGCGGGGATGCAGGAAAGCATCTTCTCCTTGTTTTTGGCGATGGCCACAATTTCATCAAAGGATTTCGACTGAATGTACATTTGCCGCGAAATCTGATCCAACCGCATGGCGGCGTCTTTCATAATTTCGGAGTTGTCGTAACCCTGCAGCGACTTATAACGGTCTGTTCCGCCGTATCCGGCTTTGCGTACGGCATTATCAATGGGTTCTGCTTCAAAAATTGTCCGGTAAATATTGTCGTCACGGTTTTGTATGTTGGCCAGTACCGCCGAAATCTGGTCCATGCGTTCACCAAGCCGCTCATATTCAAGTTTCATCTTTTCATTTTCACGCTTCAAAGCTCTTTCTTTTGGTGAATCCACAAAACTGAAAAGTACAAACATGATGGCCGCAGAAATTACCATGCCCGATGTGAGTATAGAAATAAACCGCAGCGTGGTGTTTTTTACAGAGCCTTTAAATTCCTCAAACGAAAGTGTCTTGGTGTTAAAATGATACTTTGGTTTCTTCATCAGCAGCAATTGGTTCAAAAACTTTTAAACGTAAATTCAGCTAAAATGTTATAAACGAAATGCAAAGCTAACAAAAAAAATTAAATTTGCAGTCGTTTTTGAGTTATTAAAAAGTTAAACCGGCATTTTGTTGGATTAACTGATTAAAAAACAAATACTTATCTACAAATATTCACTGTAACAGACACAACTCATGAAATCAGCTGAAATCAGAAAAACTTTTCTTGAATTTTTTAAGACAAAACAACATAGCATTGTTCCTTCCGCTCCCATGGTGGTCAAGAATGATCCTACCCTGATGTTTATCAATGCGGGGATGAACCAGTTTAAAGATTATTTTTTGGGAAATTCCATTGCTCCCGAAAAAAGGGTGGCCGACACACAAAAATGCCTGAGAGTATCGGGCAAACACAATGATCTGGAAGAGGTTGGCCATGATACCTATCATCATACCATGTTTGAAATGCTGGGCAACTGGTCTTTTGGTGATTATTTTAAAAAGGAAGCCATCGAATGGGCCTGGGAACTTCTGACCGGGATATATAAGATAAATCCTGATTCTTTGTACGTTACGATTTTTGAAGGAGACACCCATGAGGGATTAGCAAAAGACGTGGAAGCTTATGAACAATGGAAAAAAATTGTACCTGCTGACAGGATATTAATGGGTTCCAAAAAAGATAACTTCTGGGAAATGGGTGATACCGGTCCTTGCGGCCCCTGTTCCGAAATTCATGTGGACTTGCGCAACGACGAGGAAAAACTGGCAGTTAGCGGTCGCGAATTAGTAAACAAAGGACACCCGCTGGTTATTGAAATATGGAATCTGGTGTTTATTGAATTTAACCGCAAAGCCGATGGGTCGCTGGTAAATCTGCCGGCCAAACATGTGGATACAGGAATGGGTTTTGAGCGCCTGTGTATGACCTTGCAAAAGGTAAGGTCTAATTACGATACCGATGTGTTTCAGCCATTGATACAGCAAATTGCCCTGCTGGCCGGTTGCCGTTATGGCGAAGATACCGCAAAAGACGTGGCCATGAGGGTTGTTGCCGATCATCTTAGAGCAATAGCTTTTGCCATTGCCGACGGACAACTGCCTTCGAACAACAAGGCGGGATATGTTATCAGGCGCATTTTGCGTCGTGCCGTACGCTATGGTTATACTTTCCTTGGATTTAAAGAACCCTTCATCAACAGTCTGGTGCCCCTGTTAGTGTCGCAAATGGGGGAGACGTTTCCGGAACTGCCAGCTCAAAAAGACCTGATTGGCAAAGTGATAGCCGAAGAAGAAGCGGCTTTTCTGAGGACCCTTGATACGGGGATTCATAAATTCGAGAATTATAAAGTTAAGGATGACAAAGTGGTTGACGGACAATTTGCCTTTGAATTGTTTGATACTTACGGATTTCCTGTGGACCTCACACAACTGATGGCCAGAGAAAAAGGCTGGACTGTGGATATGGATGAGTTCGCCAAATGTATGGAAGAACAAAAAAAACGTTCACGTCAGGCCGCCGTGGTGGACAAGGAAGATTGGGTGGTGATCGCGGATACCGCTGAGGAAACGGACTTTGTGGGCTATACGCAGACTATGTGCGAAGCCCGGGTGGTAAAATACCGCAAAATAAAAGTAAAGGACAAAGAGCAATACCAGATTGTGCTGGATAAAACACCTTTTTATGCCGAATCGGGCGGCCAGACAGGCGACCGGGGAATCCTTGAATTCGGTGACGAAAAAATTTCTGTTACCGATACGAAAAAGGAAAACAACCTGATCATCCATCTGACCAACACCCTCCCGAAAAATGTCGAAACGGTTTGTGTGGCAAAAATCGACCTGAAAAAGCGCCGGTTGACACAGAACAACCACACCGCCACGCACCTCCTGCATAAGGCCCTGCGCGAAGTGGTCGGCAGCCATGTGGAACAAAAGGGGTCGTATGTCAGTGATGAGCGCCTGCGCTTCGACTTTTCGCATTTTACCGGTGTAACGGCTGAAGAACAACGGAAAATTGAAAAAATGATCTTTGAAAAAATATCGGAAAACCTCCCGGTAAATGCCGAAACAGATACCATGGAAAACGCCCGTAAAAAGGGCGCTATCGCGCTGTTTGGCGAGAAATATGGCAACGAAGTGCGCATGATAACCGTGGGCGATGACTATTCCCGTGAATTGTGCGGAGGTACTCATGTGCAGGCCACAGGACAAATAGGGCTGTTTATTATTGTGGAAGAAACCGCTGTGGCAGCCGGTGTGCGCCGTATAGAGGCCATTACGGGTGAAACGGCTTTTGATTATATTTTTCAGCAGTACCTCGAACCCCTCAATCAGATAAAATCGGCCATGAAAAAGCCTTATGCCGAGTTGCCAGCGATGGTTAACGCCTTGATAGACAGCAATACATCCCTGAAAAAACAGATAGAAGGCTTTCAGCGTGAAAAAGCTCAGGAATTGAAAAATACCCTCAGGGCAAAAGTTGAAAATATTGACGGGATAAATTTCATTGCGGAGCAGGTGGATGTGGATGCTGCCAGCATCAAAGACATAGTCTTTTCATTGAAAAATGATATCGACAAGCTGTTTGTGGTTTTGGGAAATGTCAGCGAAGGCAAGGTTGCAATCACCCTGATGATTTCCGACGACCTGGTGGAAGCCAATAAATGGAATGCGTCAAAAATAATCCGCGACTTTGCCAAAGAAATTCAGGGCGGTGGTGGCGGACAGGATTTTTATGCCACAGCGGGCGGAAAAAATCCTGCCGGACTACCTAATGTTTTCTCTAAAGCCCGGGAATTTGTTGCTATAAACCAACGCAAACAATAATTTTGAGAAAAAACAGTTTTTTTTAATAATTTCATACCAAATTTTTTCTGATGAAAAAAAATCTGCTCAGCTGTTTTTTCTTTGCTTTTATTGTTCTTTCAACATGGGCACAGGATGTCGGCATCGGCGAATGGCAGGTGTACCTTCCGTACCGGAAGGCTATCGCTGTTGATATCGTCGGAGAAAAAGTGTATTGCGCTACCCCCAACAGTATTTTTTATTATGATAAGACCGATAATAGTGTCAACACCCTGACTAAAAACAACGGATTATCGGATGTCAATATCAGTACTATACGTTACAGCCCGCAATTTGGTTATCTGATAGTGGCATACACCAACGCCAATATCGACCTGGTGGCTGACGGTGAAATAATCAATATCTCGGATATCAAACGTAAGCCAATCATGGGAAACAAAGCCATCAACAATATCACGGTTTATGGGGATTATGCCTACCTGTCGTGCGGCTTTGGCATTGTGGTGCTGGATATTGCCAGAAAGGAAATTAAAGATACCTATTATATCGGCCCCGACGGAAATGCAATTAACGTGCTGGATCTTGCCTGCGACGGAATAAAATTCTATGCCGGAACCGAAAAAGGGCTTTATTATGCGGACTATGCCAATGCCAACCTCGCCAACTATGCCAACTGGAAGAAAGAAAGCCGCCTGCCCGACACCAATGCCACCTATAACTCCGTGGCTGTTTTTCAGGGAAAGGTATTTGCCAACCGTGTTAACCCGGCATATAATCAGGACACCTTATATGTGCTGAATGATACCATATGGCAGGTGCTTGATACCGTTTATAACGATGATGTGTACAATATGCGCGTTCTCAATAACCATTTCCTCATTGCTTATACTTCGCATGTGGCGGTGTACAATGCCAATATGATTAAAGAAGAAATAATCTGGAATTATCAACCCGGTTATGCCTATCCCAATTGTGCCGTGTATGATAGCGATAGCGCCACCTGGATTGCCGACAAAAACTATGGGCTGGTATGCAGCAAAAACTGGACAATCACCAAAATCACACCCAACGGCCCCGGAAACAACAATGTGTTTGCTATGGACATTGCCGGCAGCGACTTGTATGTAGCTCCGGGAGGAGTGAATAACTCCTGGGGAAACTCCTGGAATAACAGCGGCATATTTTCATATATCAACAACCAGTGGAATGTACTCAAGGATTTTGATGGCGTCGCTTACGACACACTCGTAGATATTATTGATCTGGCTATCGATCCCAGGGACAATACGCATGTGTTTGCGGCTTCGCTATACAGGGGTGTCGTGGAGTTAAAAAACGGCTATATCACCAATGTTTACGGGGTGAATAACTCGGCGCTGGAATTGCCTTTCGGAAGTGTTTATTACTGGCTTGGCATCGGCGGGGTGGCTTTCGACGCAAACAACAACCTGTGGGCAGTAAATACCAATTGCAATAACCTGCTGAAGGTGCGCAGAACCGACGGAACCTGGCTCTCCTACAGCACTATCCCATACCTGTCGCAGGGTAATGGTGGAAAGGTAATGGTGGACCAAACCGGCCAGAAATGGGTGCTGCTGATGAACGGCGCCGGGTTGCTGGTGTTTAACGAAAACGGAACATGGACCGATAATAGCGACAATGTTACCAGGCTACTCACCACCAGTGTGGGCAACGGAAACCTGCCAAGCAACTCGGTGTACAGCTTTGCCGAAGACCTCGACGGACAAATATGGATAGGCACCGATAAGGGAGTGGCCGTGTTTTATGACCCGGAAAATATCACTCTCGGCGGAAACTTTGATGCCCAGCTGATAACGGTTATGCAGGACGGCACTGCACAACACTTGCTGGCTTTCGAAAAAGTAACGGCCATTGCAGTGGATGGGGCCAACAAAAAATGGTTTGGAACCGAAAACGCCGGCGTATTCCTTATGAGCGAAGATGGCCAGGAACAGCTTTTCCATTTTACCGAAGATAACAGCCCGTTGTTGTCCAACACCATTACCAGCATTGCCATTGATGAAAAGACCGGGGTGGTGTATTTCGGGACCTCAAACGGACTGGTGTCTTTTCGTGCTTATGCCACCAAAGGCGAAGAAGTGTTCACAAATGTCTATGCTTATCCCAATCCCGTGCGCGAAAACTTTTCGGGTATGATTGGCATCAAAGGACTGGTTAAAGATGCTACCGTCAAGATTACCGATATCAGTGGCACCCTGGTGTACGAAACATTATCGGAAGGCGGACAGGCCGTGTGGAACGGAAAAAACTTCCATGGCGAAAGTGTCAGAAGCGGCGTTTACTTTGTCTTTTGCAGCAGCGAAGATTGTACCGAAAAATTAGTGACCAAAATTATGGTCATCAATTAAGCTGCCACTTTTCCTATGATTTCAACCACCAAAGCCATTGTCCTTAAAACAATACCGTATTCGGAAACCAGTGTCGTGGTGAAAATGTACACCGAACTTTTCGGATTGAAATCTTTTTTGATACGCGGTGTCCGGAAAAAACATGCCAGGATAAGTGCTAACCTGCTTCAACCCCTTAGTATCAACGAGGTGGTCTTTGTCAACAAAGAAAAAGATCAACTGCACATTCCGAAAGAAATGGCATCCTGCTACCAGTTTACCTCCCTGCCTTTTGATGTGGCAAAAAGCTCACAGGCATTGTTTATCAACGAACTTCTATACCGCTCCATCAGAGAGGAAGAGGCCAACCCCGAATTTTTTAATTTCATTTTTCAAAACATATTACTGCTCGACCAACTGGCCAATACCCGGGGAAACCTGCACATCGCCTTTGCCCTGCACCTGACACGTTACCTCGGGTTTTATCCCCTTGGAAACTTTTCGCCGCAAACACCTTATTTTCTTTTAAAAGAAGGCGTTTTCGGCAAATATAAGCCTGCCGATGATTTTTTCCTTAACCAGCAGGAGGCTGAAGTGTTTGACAGGTTTTTGCAGACATCTGTTGAAGATGCTGTACAAATAAAACTTACAGCATCCCAGAGGAATACCCTCCTGGAGAAAATTATTCTTTATTACCAGATACAGCATATTGGGTTTGGAGAAATAAAATCATTGGCGGTGTTAACCCAACTTTTTCACGAATAAAAGCCACAAACAAAAATTATGGAATCATATAAGCTTTATGTCGGAGGTAATTTTAAGGAAACGGCGAGCAAAATTACTGTCGTGAATTCTTATTCAAACCAGGTATTTGCAGAGGTTTCGCTTGCTTCGGCAAACGAGTTGGAAACAGCTATCAAAGCAGCCCAGGATGTGAAAAAAACTATAGCACACCTGGCTTCTTTTCACCGGTATGCTATCCTGATGGATATTGCCGGACTCTTGCGTACAGAACGCCAAAGGCTGGCCAATGTCCTGGCCATGGAGGCCTGCAAGCCCGTGAAACTAGCTTTGGCTGAAGTGGACAGGGCAATACAGGTTTTTGTGGTGGCCGCCGAAGAGTCAAAACGGCTGCCAAAGGAGTATATCAGTATGGACTGGACTCCTGCGGGCCAGGGCAGGGAAGGCCTGGTAAAATATTTCCCCGTGGGACTGGTAGCAGGCATTTCGCCTTTTAATTTTCCGCTGAACCTGGCCGTGCATAAGATAGCTCCCGCTATTGCCGCGGGCTGCCCTATTATCCTGAAACCTTCCTCATCCACGCCACTTTCGGCGCTTGAGTTGGCCCGTTTGGTTGATAAAACCGAACTGCCCAAGGGCGCATTGTCTGTGTTGCCTATGGACAGGAAAACAGGTAATTTACTGGTTACGGACGAACGGTTTAATTTATTGAGTTTCACGGGATCACCCGAAGTAGGATGGAAAATGAAAAGCGATGCCGGAAAGAAAAAAGTGGTGCTGGAGCTTGGCGGTAATGCCGGTGTGATAATAACGGCAAGCGCTGATATAGGCAAGGCAGTGGGAAAATGCGTCGCGGGAGGATTTTCCTATGCCGGGCAGGTGTGCATACATACCCAGAGGATCTTTGTTCACAAAAGTATAGTTGAGGATTTTACCGCGCTTTTTGTAGAGAAGGTAAAACAGCTCAGGCAAGGCGCTCCTGAACACCCCGAAACTGATATCTCCGCGATGATTGATGAGAAAAATGCTATGCGCGTAGAGTCATGGGTTAACGAGGCGGTAGCCGGCGGAGCCCGGCTGTTGTGCGGCGGACAGCGGAAGGGCAGTTTTTTCGAACCCACGGTAATAAGCTCGGCAAAAAATTCCATGAACATTTGCTGCTGCGAAATTTTCGGTCCCGTGGTGGTGCTGGAACCTTATGAGGATTTTGAAAAAGCCGTTGAAGAGGTCAATAACAGCCGCTATGGCTTACAGGCAGGGGTATTTACCGATAGCGTGGCCGAAATGGACTATGCCTTTGATAACCTCGAAGTCGGCGGGGTCATTATTAATGATGTGCCGACTTTTCGCACCGATCATATGCCGTATGGCGGCATAAAGGATTCCGGGCTGGGTAGGGAAGGCGTGAAATATGCTATTCTCGATATGATGGAGCCGCGGCTGCTGGTGAAATGATGATCATTCGATCATCAACGATGTCATAGACAAAGAACCCATCACCAGTTTGTCGTTGAAATAGGTTATAGTTTCGTTTGATTGTTTTAATCCCAATGCATATAACAGCGGCAGGTAGTGTTCCGGTGTTGGAACGGCTAATTTTAGGCTATGATAGAATGTTACATGAAATTGTCATGAAAATTATTTATATTTGTGAAAATACAGCGAACTATGAAAAAGACGTATGTGCTAATAATGTTAATATTTTCAATCGGATTTACAAAGGCAAATCCAATTTCTCCCCCTCCTATAATCAGCGAGTTATATATTATTAACGATTCTACATGGTTTCTTGAAATAGTTTTTCTGCAAGGTAATCCTTTCATAAATTATGCAAATCTTGATGGATTCAGGATAACAACTTCAATGGGTACCTCTTATTTAAAAAACGGTATCCCGATCATCAATGATAGTATTATTGTTATAACTCAGGATAGCTTACAAAGTCCCTTACAGATATTCAGGAATGGAGATTTTATATTAATCAAAGACATTTCAGGACTACAATTGGATCAGATATATTTTGGCAATATTTCAGGCACCCAGATATCTGCTCCGTTATTAGGACAATCCATAGTCAACCTTGCTCATCCATGTTGGGACACTTATCTTAATCAGCCGGGTACAGTTAACAAATTAGTAAAAGATAATCATCCTACAATCGGATATAGTCCTTTTCAGCCTTTTTCTGCTATTGGCATTTTCACAGGAGTTGTTTATGACAGCGGGCATCAACCTGTTGCCGGGATAAAGATAGGAAACAGCCACTACATTGATCTTGCTCCCACAAATATTTGCGCCAATTTTTATTATTTTACTTTAACCGACTCGTTGGGAAGTTTTACATCTCAGGAATACAGTGGAAGTCGCTATGTTGAGCTTTTCTTTCAATCTTCATCGGTATTAGCCGATTCAATAATAAATATTGAACCCGACTCAATAAATTACTATGAATTTACTATTGACACGCTTTTGACCGGAGTTCAACAAAATTATTTTCAAACAGGCATTACCTTATTATGCTATCCCAACCCTTCAACCGGCGAAACATTTATTTCATTTTCAATCCCAGCGGGCATACATTATTCAAAAGCTATTATTAAAATATATGATTCAAACAGCGAGATGGTTCGTATTTTACCTGTAAATACTAGTAATTCCCAAAACAATTATTCGATAAAATGGGATGGTTTGTGCTACAATAATGCTACGGCATCTGGAACTTATTACTGTAACCTCGAATTAGACGGACGAAAATCTGCTTCTAATAAAATAATTATTATTAAGTGAAATTCATAAAAATATCTATTTTTTTTAGCTTAATCCTTTTACATGGAATTGTGTGTTCTCAAAACCTGCAATTTTATCGTGAAGACTTAACCTTTGAAATAAAGGATGGATTTTTCTATGTTAACGGAATCTATAATTTTTGTAATAACGGAGACAAAGAAATACAACAGGTTTTGTTTTATCCATTTCCTGTTGATAGTCTTTATGGTCGGGTAGATTCCATTAATGCATTTGACGTAAATGCAAAATCTCAAAATATTATTTTAAATATAACTGAAAAAGGATTTTTATTCAACATAGGGCTTAACCCTTATGGGATAGGTAAATATAAAATCTCTTACAGACAAAAATTATTGAAAAATAAGGCTGAATACATTTTAGTATCAACTCAAAAATGGGGTGCCCCATTTGAAAGTTCCAATTACAAGTTAATAAGCTATGATAACACGAGAATTACAGCCACCTCATATATCCCGGATAGCATAAAGCAAATAAACGACAAGGGAATTTATTATTGGAGTAAAAAAGATTTTATGCCAGATAAAAATATGATATTTTATTTTGACAGATAGATTATCTCAGTAAAGAGATCGTGCTAATTTCCTATAATAAAGAAATACCCGGTGGTGCGAAGTTTAGCAAAACATTAAAAATAATATCCTCAATACTACGAATAATTTTTTTAGATAGTTCGGGCCTGCCGGGTGCAGGGTATGTTCATAATTCTGACTTATGCCTTCTCAATTCTGACATATGCATTCTCAATTCTGGCTTCTGCCTTCTTAATTCTGGCTTCTGCCTTCTTAATTCTGACTTTTAGTGTGCTTCCAGCCAGTTATTCCCAGAGCTTATATCCACATCTAAGGGAACTTTTATGATGATGGCGTTTTGCATTTGTGCCTGTACCAAGGGCAGCATGGTTTCCAGTTCCGGCTTATAGACATCAAACACCAACTCATCGTGCACCTGCATGATCATGCGGCTTCTTGTCTGCATTTCTGTCATCTGTTTGTATATATTGATCATCGCAATTTTGATGATATCGGCAGCAGAACCTTGAATCGGGGCATTGATGGCATTGCGCTCGGCATAACCCCTTACCACGGCGTTCGCTGAATTGATGTCGCGCAGATAACGCCTGCGGCCCAGTATCGTTTCCACATAACCTTTTTTCCGGGCAGATGAAATGGTGTCTTCCATATATTTTTTTATCGCAGGGTATTTTATGAAATATTGTTCTATGATCTCTGCAGCCTCTTTACGCTGGATATTCAGCCGTTCAGCTAATCCAAAAGCCGAAATGCCGTATATGATACCAAAATTTACCATCTTGGCATTACGCCGCATTTCTTTGGTAACATCAGCCAAAGCCACGTTGTAAACCCTCGAAGCCGTGGCCGCGTGAATGTCGTGCCCCTGCCTGAAATCTTCAATCATATTAGCTTCTTCACTTATAGAGGCAATAACACGCAATTCGATCTGTGAATAGTCGGCGGAAACCAGCACGTAGTCTTCGTTACGCGGGACAAATGCCTTGCGGATTTCACGGCCTCTTTCTGTCCTTACTGGAATATTCTGCAGGTTCGGATTGTTGGAACTCAACCGTCCCGTGGCAGCCACCGCCTGGTTATACGAAGTGTGGATACGCCCGGTACGGGGATTGATAAGCTCAGGCAGCGCGTCAACATAGGTTGATTTGAGTTTTGTCAGGGAACGGTAATCCAGGATTTTTTGTATGACAGGGTGTTTGTTGACAAGCTTGGTCAGTACATCTTCAGCGGTAGAAAACTGTTTGGTGGCTGTTTTTTTGGGGTTTTCAATGATCTTCAGATGCCCGTAAATAACGTCACCCAGTTGTTTGGGTGAAGAAATATTAAATTCAAGGCCAGCCAGTTCAAAAATTTCTTTTTCCAGTTGTTGTATTTCTGTCTGCAACTGTGCAGAATAATCATTAAGTGCTGTTTTATCAAGCCGGACGCCTTCGGTTTCCATGGAGGCGAGTACGGGAATCAGGGGAATTTCCACGTCTTTAAATAGTGAAGTTACATTGGCTTCTTTCAGTAGTGGCTCAAAGATTTGTTTTAACTGAAAAGTAACATCGGCGTCTTCAGCAGCATATTCTTTTATTTCCTCATCGCTGATAATGGCCATAGAGAGTTGATTCTTGCCTTTTTTCCCAATGAGTTTCTCGATCGGAACCGGCTCGTAATTCAAATAGCTTTGCGACAGATAATCCATGTTGTGCCTCATGTCGGGTTCAATAAGGTAATGTGCCAGCATGGTATCGAAAAGCGGACCTTTCACCTCAACATCATACCATTTCAGCATCTCCATGTCGAACTTCAGGTTTTGACCTATTTTCAATTTTTCCTGGTTTTCAAAAAGGTGTTTGAATTCCTGAACCAACTGACAGGCGTCGTGGTATTCATTTGGGAGCCTGATAAAATATGCTTTGTGGGGCTGCATGCAAAATGATAAGCCAACCATTTCAGCAGCATTCGGGTCAATACCTGTCGTCTCCGTATCAAAACAAAACTCCTTGCAGTTGGTGAGTTCAGCGATCAGCTCTTTTCTTTTCTCCGCAGTATCTACTAAAATGTATTCATGCGGTGTGTTGTAAATATTCTTTAGTGAACCTTCGGTTTGCGGCTCATTTTCCTGTGGAACTTCGCTGAACAGATCCGGTTGACTATTTAGCTGGGCCTGTGCTGCACCCTGCTTTTGTAAGGAAATGTCGGTGAATACCCGTTTTGCAAAAGTCCGCATTTCCAGTTCCTCAAAGAGCTCTTTTAATATATTCTCGTTGGGATGCTCCATGATAAGTTTGTTCTCTTCGAAGGCAATGGGAACATTCAGGATGATGGTGGCCAGGGCTTTTGACTGAATAGCAAGGTCGCGGCCTGCGATAACTTTTTGTTTCAGCCCTTCAGGAGTAATAGAATCGGTGTTTTCGAGGATTTTCTCGAGAGAACCGAATTCGTTAACCAGTTTACGGGCGCCAACTTCTCCAATACCGTATATCCCGGGAATATTGTCGGAGGCATCGCCCCAGATACCGAGCATGTCAATTACCTGTTCCGGCTTTTGTATGCCAAACCTTTCACATACTTCCCTGGGGCCCATGATAGTCGCCTTATCCCCGAAGCGTGCAGGTTTATAGATAAACACGTTATCACTGACCAATTGCCCGAAATCCTTATCGGGTGTGACCATATAAACGGTATACCCGGCCTGCTCGGCCTCTTTGGCAAGGGTTCCTATCACGTCGTCGGCTTCATAACCATCCACATAAAGTGCAGGAATATTAAATCCCTCAATCAGTCTTTTTATATAAGGAATAGAACTGACAAGGTCTTCAGGAGTTTCCTGACGGTTGGCTTTGTAGTGTATGTATTCATCGTGGCGCAGGGTAGGGGCCATGGTGTCGAAGGCAACGCCGATATGCGTGGGCTTTTCTTCTTTCAGCAGTTTGTATAAAATGTTGGCAAAGCCATAAACAGCGGAAGTATTTACCCCTTTAGAATTGATGAGCGGCCGGTCGCGATAAGCATAAAACGCTTGGTAGATAAGCGCCATGGCATCGAGGAGGTAGAGTTTTTTTTCTGAGTTCATGTATTATAAATTATTTACGGTAAAAATAGGAAAAAGAAGGGATATTTCACGAAATGCCCTGAATGGAAAATGATTTATTAAAATAAGGGACAAATTCATAAAATTGCTGTAAAGGATGCGTTTTTCTCCCATAGATCCTGCTGATTACGCTGATTTATTTTTTGTTTTTCTGCATCAATCTGTGCCATCTACGGGAACCATTCTTCATTTTTCTCCCGTTTCCGCCTAGGCGGATCGCTGATTTACGCTGATTTATTAATTTTTTCATCTGTGGTTATCTGCGCCATCTGCGGGAAAACTTCTCTATTTTCTCCCGCTGATCTCGCTGATTTACGCTGATTTATTAATTTTTTCATCTGCGGCTATCTGCGCTATCTACGGGAAAACTTCTCATTTTTCTCCCGCTGATCATGCTGATTTGCGCTGATTTATTAATTTTTCATCTGCGGTTATCTGTGCCATTTGCGGAAAAACTTCTCTATTTTCTCCCGCTGATCCCGCTGATTTACGCAGATTTATTAATTTTTCATCTGCGGCTATCTGCGCTATCTGCGGGAAATATTTTATGCTCGCATCGAAGATTCTGCTTTTTAGCTTATTTACGCAAAACTTAAGCTTTCCAACCTAATCAACTCAATTAACACTGCACTCAATCAATTTAATCAACTTTGTAATCAATTAACTTGATCAACTCTTTACTCAATCAACTCTGTACTCAATTAACTTAATCAACTCTGTACTCAATCGACTAACTTACTAATTCTTCAACTCCTCAAGCAGTGTCTTTGCATCTTTCCAGATGAGTCTTGAGCGTTTGCGCCATATCAGGTAGCCTATAAGTCCTGCAATGACCATTATTCCCCAATAAACAGCCTGTATGGTTAAAATTTTGGTACAGATGCCGGTATCCCAGGTTGCGAGTCTTTCAACATAGGAAATAGTAAACCCATAGCTTATAATGACAACCACTATCATCACCGGTATCCATTTTATGCTGAAAAATCTGTACCGTCTCACGGTTTTTTTCAATAGTGTCAGCAGTGGTGTAGAATAATCTACCTTTTTGTATATCAGATATTCCCAGATAAAGTAAAAGGTTCCAATGATAAAAGCCAGCACATAGCTGTGTCCCGCCATACGGTCAGTGAGCGAAAGTTTCGGGTCGGGATTGAAGATAAAAAGTATGGCGTAAAAGATGGTAAAAACCAGGTACAGGATAAACATGCCAAACATAATTTTTTTGTTTCTGTTGTCTTCTTTTCTCATCCTGGCGATAAGATTCTCGGTGTTGGAAAAGTTGGCAGCATGTTGAGTTTCCTCATGCAATTCAGGTGCTATATTGTTATTGTTTTTCATAATTCCCTCCTTGAATTTTTTGCTTTAGTTCTTCGCGGATACGGTGAAGTTTGGTTCGCACATTGGGTTCAGTGATGCCGATGATGTCCGATATTTCTTTTGTAGTTAGTTTTTCTATGGATAGGGTTATCAGCAGTTTGTCGATGACGTTGAGCTGGTTGATGATTTCATGAAGCCCGTCTAATTTCTTTTCTGTTTCTATCTTATGTTCATGCTCATCGTCCTGCATCAGTATATTAAAGTGTTGGTCGTTGAGAGTCAGGTTGAACTGCGACCTGCGGTTTTCTTTCATGATATAGTTCAGGGAGGTGTTCACGGCAATGCGGTATATCCAGGTGCTGATGGCTGAATCGCCCCGGAAGTTGTCGAGGCTGCGCCAGATATTGATCAGTACCTCCTGCTGCAGGTCCTGGGTGTCCTCATCCGACCGTGAATAATACCGGCAAATACTCCGGATGCGTTGTTGCTGTTCCTCCACTATCTTTCGAAATCTCTCCTCTTTAGGATTCATCGTGATTTAGTGTTTGGGTTTTTGATGATTTTAAGGAAAAAATGTTACATTTTCTGTAATTTTTTCTCCCTGTAAAGTTAACTTTTTTAGCTTTCATGGTTGGAAACAACATGATGCAGAAAATTTTTCTTTGAAAAATGTTTATTTTTGTAGTAACCCCAAAAATCAATTTTTATGAAACATTTGCTCAAATCAGTGTTGATGCTTGCCTGCGTGTTTTCTTTGATGCTGCCGGGATGTAAGAAATACGAGGATGGCGATACCTTTTCACTGCTATGCAAAATGTATGTGGTAAATAAATGGAAGATTGAAAAACAATTTATGTACAATAGCGGAGCCGATATCACCCCGGCCAACAACGATTGGCTACATTTGAAAAGCGATTTTCGTTATGTTCAGTATCAGTCCGATACGGTTGCATCTGAGGGTAATTGGGCCTTGGACGGAAAGAAAGAGGAGTTCATCATGATACCCGATGATTATGTTCTGGGGACTCAAATCGGGATGGTTTATACCATCGTCCGCCTCGAAAATAAAAGGTTCCGCATCAGGTCGAACAGTACCAATCCCATCGAAACCCATTATATCCCCAGGTAATTATCGGGAGCAGGTATTGTCTTTTATATCAATTAAGGGTTCAGCCTTGTGCTGATAATTTCTTCGCCGGGATTGAAATATCCGTGATATATTTTTGGAAAGTCTTTTCTTATTTCTTCAATTAAATTTTTTATACCGTAACAGTTGCTGTCTTTTTCGGGTAGCACAATCTCGTTGTACCATTCGGGATCGATGTTGAAATTGCGCCACTGTATCATGCTGATGTCATAATTTCTGATAAGGTTTTTCAGGGCTTGAATTTCATTTTTTTCGTCGGTGTAGCCCGGGAAAACAAAATAATTGACCGAAACCCACCTGTTGTATTTTCTGGCAATTTGTATGCTTTTCATCACATCCGCAAAAGAATAATTGGTGGGGTTGTAATATTTCTGGTAGTTTTTTTCCTGTGCACTGTTCATGCTAACACGGATGCTTTGCAGGCCGGCCTTGCATAATTCTTCAACTGCTTCGGGTTTGCTGGCATTGGTGTTGAGGTTGATGATGCCTTTTTGTGTTTTTGATCTTATCAGTTTGATGGCTTCGCGAATAGTTTCCCAAACCAGCAGGGGCTCTCCTTCGCAGCCCTGCCCAAAACTGACCACCGGATTTGGGGCGGTGTTCAGGTGCTCAACGGCAATTTCGGCTATTTCTTCCGGGGTGGGAACAAAGGTGATACGGTTTTGCGAAGAACATATGTCGTGGTCTTTGGGCTGATAGGAAATACAACCAACACATCGCGAATTGCATGTGGGCGAAGTGGGTAGCGGGGCTTCCCAGCGGTTCATAAAATAGTTGCGGGCGGCAGGACAAAAATACACCAGCGCACAATGCGAAAGATGTTTCAATAAGCGATTGGCGGGTTGTTTTTTGAGCATGCGCTTAGCATTTTTCTCAACATAAAACTGGTTAAACTGGTCGCAATCCTGCCTGATATCGGGATCGATACGGAAAATAGTGGAATAAAATTTTTGGTCAAGCCAGCCGATAGCGGCATATGCGTAGAGTGGCAAACGGGGTGCGCCGGCTTCAGTTTTCCAAACAGCGTGGTGAGTAAGCGTATATGCCGGAGCTGCAAAAGCCGCCACGGCCCAGCCTTTTTCACAAGTACGGAATTTGTTCGTTTTTGGATCGTAACCTATAGCACGCCTGCCGGGCAAGTGAAAAAAATCGCTGCCTTCAGGTAATGCGATAAGGTCTTCGGCATTTAATTCTACAGTTTTGTTTGCTGTTCTTCCACAAACCAACAATGAAGTATCTTCAAAGATATTTCCCTTGTCGTCGCTATATAATAAGTATGGAGTTTTTGTAGGATGCAATTTTTTACGTTAATTAGAAAGTCAGGATTTTCTGTCGCGGTGGATCTGTGCCTCCGTGGTTTTCACGCATTGTTTATCCAGGCGGCTACTTCTTCTATAGTAGGTGCTTTGATGTCGAGTTTTAGTTTTTTTCGTAATCCGCAGATGCTGTTAAAGAGTTTGTTGGGGACTGCTGTTTTCAAGGCTTCCAACGTCGGGAACCCGGCTTTCATTATCAGTTCGGCATATTCGGCAGGGATGCCTTTGGCTACAAAATCTTCAGCTGAAATTACCACCGATTTTATTTCAGGTTTCATCTGGGGGAAGAACAATACATCCTGTATGGAGTGCGAGTTGGTCATGATCATGGCCAGGCGGTCGATGCCCATGCCTAACCCAGCGGTAGGCGGCATGCCGTATTCAATGGCCCGCAAAAAATCTTCGTCGAGCACCATCGACTCGTCATCGCCTCGCCTGCCCAGCTCCAGCTGCGCTTCAAAACGTTGCCGCTGGTCAATGGGGTCGTTGAGTTCCGAAAAGGCATTACAGAGCTCTTTGCCGTTCACGATGGCTTCAAAACGTTCCACCAGGCCTTCTTTGCTGCGGTGTTTTTTTGCCAGGGGAGACATTTCCACAGGATAGTCGGTGATAAATGTCGGTTGTATCAATTTGGGTTCGCAGGTGGCGCCGAATATTTCGTCAATCAGTTTGCCCTTTCCCATGGCTTCAGTGGTTTCTACGCCAAGCTTGGTTGCTGTTTGCCTCAGTGCCGGCTCGTCCATGGCAGAAATATCTATGCCTGTAAAGTGTTTTATAGCTTCAAACATCGTAAAACGTTTCCATGGACGTTTGAAATCAATAATATTGTCGCCTACCTTTATCTGCGTATTTCCGTTGGTGTCGTAAGCAATTTTCTCCACCATTTCTTCCACCAGGTTCATCATCCATTCGTAGTCTTTGTATGCCACATAGAGCTCCATCTGCGTAAATTCCGGGTTGTGAAACCTGTCCATGCCTTCGTTGCGGAAGTCTTTTGCAAACTCAAAAACCCCGTCGTATCCGCCGACAATAAGGCGTTTTAAGTATAATTCATTGGCAATGCGCAGGTACAGCGTGCTGTTGAGGGCATTATGAAAAGTTTTGAAAGGACGTGCAGCAGCGCCGCCATAAAGAGGTTGTAATACCGGAGTCTCTACTTCGAGGTAGCCTTTTTGGTTTAAAAAAGTCCTCATTGAATTCATGATGGCAGCCCTTTTGATAAAAGTTTGCCTGACATTCGGATTGACTATAAGGTCAACATAGCGCTGGCGGTAGCGTTGTTCAGGATCGGTAAAGGCATCATAAACGACGGCATCTTTCTCTTTTACGATGGGAAGTGGCCGCAACGATTTGCTCAATAAACTGAATTCCTTGACATGAATGGTTATCTCGCCCATCTGGGTAATAAAAACAAATCCTCTTACTCCGATGATGTCGCCTATGTCGAGAAGCCTTTTGAATACCGTATTATACAAGGTTTTGTCTTCTCCCGGACAGATGTCGTCGCGTTTAAAATATAACTGGATACGGCCGTGTGCATCCTGCAATTCCACAAAGGAAGCTGCACCCATGATGCGGCGCGACATGATACGCCCGGCGATGCTGACATTCTGGTACATGAAGGTATTGGCAGGGAAATTTACATGTATTTCGGTAGTAATGGCATTCACTTCAAAGGTTTCGGCAGGATAGGGGTTAATTCCTGTTTTATACAGTTCTTCCAGTGCCTGTCTTCTGATTTGTTCCTGTTCGCTTAATTCGGTACTCATTTTAAAATTTTTTGCAAAGGTATAGATTTTGCCGTTATTTCCAGCAGTATAACATCAAGAAATTATACTGCATGAGCTGGTTTAACCCAGGGGACATCTGGCAGCGGATGATTTTGGAATGTGTTTTCCGGCGCTCAGTTTCCGCGGCAATATGGCACAACATTATACCGTCATTTTATTACAAAAAACGCATTTCCGAATACGGAAGTGTAGGGCAGGTAGTTATAAACTACCATTTATTAAGTTCGAAGTTCGGAAACTTCGAACAACTGGCAACTGGAAAAAACCTTTTAATTTTGGTACAGGCATAAGCATATTTTTTTACTACATTTGCCTGCAATTTTTTTAAAAATGGTCAGTGTAACATATAAAGATCTCGGACTTATTGATTACAAAGAGGCATGGGACTACCAGGAAACCTTGTTTAATGAAATCATTGATTATAAAACCGGTAAAATAGTTCCGGAAAATGGCCAACAACATAATTACCTGCTTTTTTGCGAACACCCCCACGTATATACGCTCGGCAAGAGTGGCTCGGAAAAAAACCTGCTGATAAATTACATTCAGTTGCAGGCCAAAAATGCAGTTTTTTATAAAACCAACCGCGGGGGCGACATTACTTACCACGGCCCGGGGCAAATTGTCGGTTATCCGATACTGGATCTTGAAAAATTCAACCTTGGCGTAAAAACATACATTTTTGCTTTGGAGGAAAGCATTATCCAAACGCTGGAACATTATGGGATAAAAGCGGAACGTCTTGCAGGCGCCACCGGTGTATGGCTCGGCACCGATACTCCGCAGGTGCGAAAAATATGTGCCATCGGTGTGCGTACCAGCCGCTATGTGAGTATGCACGGTTTTGCTTTTAATGTGAATACCGACCTTTCCTATTTCAATCATATCAATCCCTGCGGATTTACCGACAAAGCGGTTACCTCTTTATCCAAAGAACTCGGAACCGCAATGAATATTGAAGATGTGAAGAAAACCCTGCTGCAAAAAATTGCGGAAGTTTTTAATATGGAGTTGGTTTCCATACCGGAATAAAATTTTTAAAAAACTCTTAAACTTTTTACGTCAAAAACGTTTCCGTAGTTTTTTTTGTTTATTTTTGTGTCATGGAAGATAAAGTCACAAAAATTCTGCAACAGGTTTCGGATTTATACCAGAAATATGGTATAAAGAGTGTTTCCATGGATGATGTTGCCCGTGAACTGGGCATTTCCAAAAAAACACTTTATGAATATTTTAAGGATAAAGAGGATCTGGTTGGCAAGGTGCTCGAGTCGCAGATGTCGCAGATACGGGCGGTTTTTGAAATTGAAAAGGATGATGAGCACAATGCTGTGGATCATTTACTTGAGATAGACCGCATCATTACCGCCTTTTTAAAAAATTTCAGCCCTACTATCCATTATGATCTTCAAAAGTACTATCCATCGGTGTTCAGGTCGATATTTGAATATAAAAGGGGATTTATGTTCGACAGCATAAAAGCCAACCTGGAAAGGGGTATTAAAGAAGGCTTGTACCGTTCAGATTTTAACTCTGATATTATTGCCCAGATTTATGTCAACCAAATCGAAGCTTCGCTGGGTTCGGGTTTTATTACAAGTATGGAATTTACCACTAATGAGCTTTTCAGCGAAATGTTTACCTATCACTTTCGCGGTATTGCTAGCAAAAAGGGGATAGAATACTTTGAAAAAAAGATTTGTCTTACACCAAATACTAAATGAATGATTAAAAAAATATTGCAAAAAGTTACTGTTTTATACGTCGTATGCTTGTGTTGTGCTGATCGGGCAATGTGCCAGTCCACAGCTATGGAGAGCTTTTCATTGCAGGAAGCCATGGATTATGCCGTTACCAACAGCTACAAGGTGCGTGAGGCTTCTATTGATTTGCAGTCAACCATAGCCCGGCGCAAAGGTTATCTTTCTCTGGGCATGCCACAGATCAATGCCAATGCCAGTTATCAGTACTATTTCAATCTCCCTGTGCAACTGATGCCTAATATCCTAACACCCGCGGTTGACGGCTCTTTGGTGCAGCACGGGCTGATAACACCCGATCAGATGATGCCCGTAAGCGATGAGAAACTGCCGGTACAGTTTGGATCAACCAACAACCTCACGGTTGGGGTCAATGCTTCACAGGTTGTCTTTGACGGTACCTATTTAGTGGGCCTCAAAGCCGCCTCCATGCTGGTGGAGCTTAGCAAGGCCTCCGTTGATAAATCCATCCGCGAGATCAAATCCAGTGTGGCACAGGCATATTACCTGGTGCTTATTGCCCGCGAAAACCGCCGCATCCTTGATTCGACCTACACCAAAATGAATGTGATACTCGAACAGACACGGCAGTTTCACACCAGCGGCTTCATCGAAGATACCGATGTGGAACAACTTTCGCTAATGGTTTCCAACCTGAAAAACAAAATGGACATGACCGACAGAAATATCGACCTGGCTGTGGATTTACTGCAACTGCAGATGGGTATGGATATTGACCAGGAAATAATACTGAAAGACGATTTGATGACCTTGCTGGATCAGGCTATAGCCTACAATCTGGCCGATAAACAGTTTGATGTGAACGACCATATTGATTTTCAATTGTTGAAAAGCCAGGAACGCCTCCTCAGTCAGGTGGTTAAAGTGGATAAATCGGCCCATTATCCTACTATGGCTTTATTTTTTAATACACAATCTGCCGCGATGCGCGAAAAGTTCGATTTTTTTGACGATGGCCGCTGGTATAATACCACCCTGGTTGGAGTAAATCTTTCCATACCTATATGGAGCTCGGGAGTAAGACATTATAAAGTCATGCAGGATAAATTCGCACTGGAAAAACACCGCATCACGCTGAAAGAAGCGGAAGACGGGCTGAAAATCGATATCAACAATTCCAAGTCACTTCTGAAAACATACAGCGACCAGTTTTATACTGATAAGAAAAACTACGACCTGGCCGTGATGATTTATGATAAAACCTATTCCAAATTCAAGGAGGGGCTGGCTTCGGGTATGGACCTCAACCAGGCCTACCTTCAGATATTGTCGCAACATGGCACGTACCTCAACACCATGATGCAGTTGCTGAACACCTATGCGAACCTGAGTAAAGCCTTAAATACATTGTAAATACAGAAAAAAGAAATCCTATGAAAAGAACAATTTTATTGGTAAGCCTGATCATATTTGTAGCCTCGTGCAATAGCGGAGACAAGACTGCCAGGCTTGAGAAACTGAAAAAACAACGCGATAAAATTACCATCGAGATACAGGAGCTTGAAAAGTTGATAAGTACCGAATCGGGAAAAAAAGTCGTTCCGGTGGCTGTTACCGAAATAAAACCCGAAACCTTCCGTCATTACCTGGAGGTGCAGGGCAAGGTAGACGGAGACGATAATGTGTCTGTCAGCGCCAAAAATGTCGGTGTGATTACCAGCATCAATGTAAAAGAAGGCCAACGGGTAAGCAAGGGGCAACTGCTTGCTACCCTCGACGCCCAGATATTGTACACAACGCTGCGCGATATGGAGACCCAGCTTGAGTTTGTCAATGATTTGTATATACGGCAAAAAAACCTTTGGGACCAGAAGATTGGTTCGGAAGTGCAGTACCTGACGGCCAAAAACAATAAGGAAAGCCTCGAAAACAAGATTCAGGCCATGAAAGACCAGATTGCCCTGTCCACCATTACATCGCCTATTGATGGCACAGTGGAGGAGATTTCGCTGAAGGTAGGGCAGGCTATTTCGCCGGGTTATCCCACATTCAGGGTTGTGAATTTCGATCACCTCAAAATCGTGGCCGAGGTGGCCGAAGCCCATTCTGCAAAAGTAAAACAAGGCGACAGCGTAAGAATTTATTTCCCGGATTTTGACGAGGAAATTGACTCGAAACTTAGTTTTACCAGCAAGTACATCAATATGCTAAACCGTACTTTTGCTGTGGAGGCAGCCATACCTAACATCCACGGACGAGAACTACGGGCCAATATGATTGCCGTGATTAAGATTAATGATTATGCCGCACCCAGTGCCATAGCGATTTCGGCCAACCTGATTCACAAATCCATGAATGAGTACTATGTTTTTGTGGCTGAACAGGTGAATAACGAGATGCTGGCCCAAAAACGCGTGGTAACCACCGGTGTTACCTACAATGGTAAAACAGAAATTCTCAGCGGGCTGCAATCCGGCGATAATCTTATTACTACCGGATATAACAACCTGAACGGCGGCGAAAAAATAAAATTCTGATTATTAGGATTAATACTTTGGAAATGAAAAAAGGCAAAATAAAAGAGTTTTTCGCGACAAGCTGGGCTATCGACAACAAATCCAGTATCTATGTATTGGTTGCCCTGATCACGATACTCGGAATTTTTAATTACCGGTCGATGCCCAAGGAGCAGCTTCCTGATGTGGTGATTCCCACCATCATGGTCAACACTATTTATCCCGGAACTTCTCCGCAGGATATGGAAAACCTGGTTACCCGCCCGATAGAAAAACAGTTGAAAGCGGTATCCAACGTCAAAAATGTCAGCAGTACCTCCATACAGGATTTTTCGAGCATCATCATAGAATTCAATACCAATATCGATCAGGCGGAAGCCAAACAAAAGGTACGCGACGCCCTTGATAAAGCAAAATCGTCGTTGCCCAACGACCTTTATAAGGATCCTGAAGTGATACAGATTGATTTTGCTGAAATGCCCATCATGAACATACAGATATCGGGCAATTACGACCTGGAACGTTTGAAAAAATTTGCTGAAATGGCCCAGGACAGGATAGAGTCGCTGAAAGAAATAACCCGCGTGGATATTGTGGGAGCACTCGACCGCGAGATTCAGGTTAATATCGACATGTATAAGATGCAGGTGGCCGGCATTTCGATGTACGATGTGGAAAAGGCTATTTCATACGAGAATCATACGATCTCGGCCGGCGAAATCAGCATGGACGGCATGAAGCGCAATGTACGTATCACCGGCGAATTCAAAGATATTGATGATATTAAAAATATCGTTATGGTGTCTACTATCGGTGGTAAAATTTATCTCAAAGATATTGCCGAAGTAAAGGACGGATTCAAAGAACAGGAAAGTTTTTCGCGGCTCAACGGTCAGAATGTTATCACCCTGAGTGTGATAAAACGAGGCGGAGAAAACCTTATCGAAGCCTCCGATAAGATCACTGAAATAGTGGAAGACCTCAAAAAAAATGACTATCCATCCGACCTGAAAGTAACCTCTACGGGAGATATTTCCAAATATACCCGCAGCACCCTTGGAGAACTTAACAACACGATTATCTTCGGATTTATCCTGATCATGTTTTTACTGATGTTTTTCATGGGTTTTACCAATGCGTTTTTTGTCGGTATTTCGGTGCCCTTGTCGGTTTTTGTGTCGTGCCTGATATTTCCGGGTATTGATTTTTCGATGAACATGATAGTGATGTTCGGGCTGGTATTTGCGCTGGGTATTATCGTAGATGATGCCATTGTGGTTATTGAAAATACGCACCGGCACCACCGCGATGAGCCTGATATCAAAAGAGCCGCCAAAGGGGCGGCCGGCGAGGTGTTTGTGCCCATCTTATCTGGAACGCTCACTACATTGGCCCCTTTCTTTCCATTAATTTTCTGGCCGGGAATAGTTGGCGAGTTCATGTATTTTTTGCCGGTAACTCTGGTAATTGTGCTGCTGGCTTCGCTTTTTGTAGCTTATATCATAAACCCGGTTTTTGCCGTCACGTTTATGAAACATGAGTTTGATGTCCCGATAACACCCATAAACAAAAAGAAAACCATTATCTCGGGCTGTATTACTGTGGTGCTGGCGACAATAGGTTACCTGTTACACTGGACAGGACTGGCCAACTTTATTATTTTTGCCTTTCTGATGTTGTTGTTTTATGATTTTGTGCTCAAACGGGCCATAAAAAAGTTCAGGGAGAAAACCTGGCCATGGGTTATTGAGAAGTATGAAAAATTATTGCGCGCAGTCTTATTGCGCAAAAGGTCCTATTATGTTGTGGCCGGCACGGTTGTTTTGTTGCTCCTTACGCTTGTTGTCATGGCATTATGGCCGCCCAAAATTGTGTTTTTTGCCGATAACGAACCCAACACCATCAGCGTGTCAATTACATTGCCTGTCGGAACCGATCAAAAAATCACCGATTCGGTTACAAAAATTGTAGAAAAGCGTATAGGGGAAGCCATCGGAAAGGACAATCCCATCGTGGAATCGGTCATTGCCAATGTTACCAACGGAGTCGCCGGCGACAATTTTGATTTCGACCGTTTCCCTTCTCCCAACAAAGGAAAGGTAACCGTCAACTTTGTGGAGTTCAGCCACCGTAATGGTGAAAAAACCAATCCCTATGTGGAAAAAATCAGGGACGCTGTTAAAGGTATTCCCGGCGCACAAATTACTGTGGTGAAAAGCAAGCTGAGCCCGCCCACTGGTAAGCCTGTGAATATTGAAGTCAGCAGCGATAACATTGTTTCACTGGTGGAAACGGCCAAAAAATTCCGAACCCATATTGATTCGCAACAGATACCCGGCATTGATGAGCTGAAATGGGATTTTGATGAAAACAAGCCGGAGATACTGATTGATATCGACCGCGTGCGGGCAAACACCGAAGGCCTGTCCACCGGACAGATAGGCAGCGAGTTGCGTACCGCCATTTTTGGCAAAGAAGTTACCAAAATGAAAAAGGATGAAGACGAATTTCCTATCACGGTGAGAGTAACCGAAGAACAAAGAAAAAATTTCAACAAGATTCTCGACCAGAAGATAACCTACCGCGATATGACAACATTCTGGCCACGCCAGGTGCCGTTGTCTTCGCTCGTAAAGGTGGATTATACCAACTCCTACGGAGGCATAAAACGTAAGAACTTCAAAAGGGTAATCACTATATCCTCCGAGGTGCTGCCGGGTTATAATGCCAACGAAATTGTCAGGCGTATTTCCAACGAAGCAGAGCTTTTTGCTAAAGATGACAATGTGGAAATTAAAATGACCGGCGAGACAGAGTTTATGAAAGAGTCAATAAACTTTTTATTGCAGTGTGGTATCATAGCGCTGGGGCTGATTTTCTTTATTTTGATCACGCAGTTCAACTCGGTTTCCAAGACATTAATCATATTGGTGGAGGTGGTTTTCAGCATCATAGGTGTGTTGCTGGGCATTATCATTTTCAGGATGGAGTTTTCCGTTATCATGACCGGTATCGGTATACTGGCCCTGGGAGGCATTGTAATCAGGAACGGCATACTGATAGTAGAGTTTGCCGATCTTCAGCGATCGCATGGAATGCGTACCCGCGAAGCTATTGTGAAAGCCGGAAAGACAAGGATAACTCCGGTGCTTCTCACGGCTACTGCTACACTGTTGGGATTGGTGCCGCTGGCTATCGGTATGAACTTTGATTTTATTACCTTGTTTACCGAGTTTAATCCGCATATCTTTTTCGGCGGCGACAATGTGATGTTTTGGAGGAGCCTGTCCTGGACTATCATCTTCGGGTTAAGCTTTGCCACCATACTGACGTTGCTGGTGGTTCCTGCCATGTACCTGATACTGGCCGAATGGTGGACAAAAAGAATGAGGGTTATATCCAACAAAAACTACCGGCGCATTCAGAAAAGCAGGGCATAAAAGTTTGACAGGCTGGTTGCCGAAAGGTGCCGGGCCACTTCATTCATCGCGGTAGAGCAACAGTATGGCCGAATTAGGGACCAGATAAAATTTTTCTTTGTCGAATTCTATTTCGTAGGCTTGGTTTTGCAGATAAATGGCCATGTCGCCCTCCCTGGCTTGCAACGGAAGGTATTTCACTTTGTTGTCGGACTCTTTCCAGCGTTCTTCGTCTTCCTGTGGAAATGGAATAGGGTAGCCCGGGCCGGTTTTTATCACATAGCCCACCTGAATATCTTCTTTTTCAGCTACCCCGGGAGGCAATAACAATCCTGTTTTGGTTCTGTCGCTGGTCTTTGTTTTCTTAATCAATACCCGGTCGCCAACAACAATCAACTTTTTTATATTACCCAGTTTGATATTCATAACGGTGTTTTTTACAAAATTATGAAACTATTTAAATGCCTGTTCGATAATTGAATTTATCTTTGCGAAAATAAAAACCGGCTTTTATGAAAAAAGCAATCGTATTTTTCTTATGTATTCTGAACGCGCTCATGAGTGTTTGGGCTCAGGATTCGCTGATTATGAACAACGGCAAACACTATAAAGGTAAGGTGGTTGCTTTCAATAAGACCGAAACTGTGTTGAGGTTCGAAGTGCAGAAAAATAAAAAAATAAAAACCAAAGACTTTCAACGCGACGATATTTTTGCCATTTATTATAAGGACAGTGTCAGCAGGGTGTTGTACACTCCCCTGGCAAGCGATGAAGAAACCATGACACTGGAAGAGATGAGTAGTTTTGTTGCCGGCGAAAATCTGGCGCAGTACCGTTATCATGCTCCCTGGGCTTCGGCTATTGGCGCTGTAACAGGTGCGGGTATGTTTTATATCGGCATGTGGGGTGTGGCAGTGCCAGTCGCCTATGTGGGCGTTGTGTCGGCGATGCCTACGCTGCCAAAAGCAAAAAAATATTTTCCTCCCGAAAAACTAAACGATGATTATTATGTGGATGGCTTTAACCAGATAGCCCGACGGAAAAAACTTATTAATGCGGCCATCGGCAGCGCAGCCAGCCTGCTGATTTGCGGTACTATCACTGCCATCCTGACTTTTAAAAATTATAATGACTGAGTTGTAGTTGCGGGTTTGTGTATTATTTATAGGCCTATAAAATTAGTTTGAGAGGGTAGCTCAAAGCTGAAAACTTTTTACATCATTTATTTCCTTTTAATATCGAACACTGATTAACGAATGGTGATTTATGATTTAATACAACACTTCAAAAATCTGAAATCCCTGCTTTCTGCAGGCAAGGTTAATGGAAATTCTTACATCATTTATATCCTTTAAAAAAAAATATCGGATAATCCGAAACGTACACAAAATTCCTCATACTGCCGTATGATCATTAATATAGCGAATGTATTGATGTTGAATTCGAGTGACAAGAAAGGGTTGAATGGATTTAATGATCACTTATTTGAAACACTTGTCTATCCAGTCACATAAGTCGTTTAATACTTTTTTGTCAAAAGGACCTTCAGTTTTTATTTCACCATTAATTCCTAAATGAGGGGCAAATCCATGTCCCAGGCCTTTATATATTATTACCTTGCTTTTGGCATTATTGTTTTTTTCTATCGCCTTTTTTACCAAATATGCTTGTTCTACGGGGGTTTCTACATCAATATCGCCGTGTAAAACCAAAATGGGTTGGGTTAATTTTAATATTCTCTCCGAATTTGGCTCATCCTTGAATAATTCTTTAACTCTTATTGCAGGACGGTCGATTCCCAGCATTTGGTCATCCGGCATATTTTCTATTGAATAAATCGTTTCAAGAAACTCCTTTTCACTGAGAAAAAAATGTCTCAATAATTCCTTAAATGAAGAACCAACTACACCCATTAGAACTAATCCTACTACATCTTTTCTTTCTTCCGCTATTTTTGTCGCTAAAATCGTTCCTTCGCTCCATCCTATCAATATGATTTTTTTTATATTTCTTTCATTTTTCAAAAACTCTATTTCTGAATGTACGTCTTTTAAAAGGTTGGAATATGAAGATGTACTGTAAATAGCGAAATCTACTTCTGTTATCGTTTTTTTTACTCCTCTTTTATTAACTCTTATTACAGAATATCCTCTTGAGGATAACGATTCTGCAATAACTTTATAATTTTTAACTTCTTTCCCGGTAGTTGTTTGGGGAATGCTGTCAATAAGGGCAGGCCAGGAGGCATCCATATCTAATGGAGCCGAACCGTGTATCAGAACAATACCGGGTAAATTGTTATTGCTTTGTTCCGATGAATATGTTATTATTCCTTCAATTGTGTACCCATCGTGCGTTTTATAGGCTATTTTTTTTTCTGAGAATTTATTATGAAGATTTTCTTTGGTATGTGAACACCCGTAAATGTTACATAAAATGTACACAATGGCTATAAATACTGTTTTTCTCATATTGTTTTATTGTTGTTTTATTATTGTCCCAAACACCAGTGCCCTCTTTTGAGCCGCATCCGACGCGGCAGATATAAACCTTTCCTGCCATAATACACATTGCTTTCAAATTTGCCAAAAACTGTCAACCCTGTCTGAACTGAAGCTTTAAGGCCGGCACGAGTTATGAGATTTTTAGTTTCCAAAGATAGTTTTTGTCCTGATTACTGGATAAAAAAACATACAATGTCATTCTAAAAGTTGCCTCCGAAATTAATACTTACATTAATTGTAAAATGATGTTCACTGAAATCCTCCTTTCGGGGTGGCACGACATTACTAATATTATCGTGGTAAAAATGAGAGTCGCGAATTGATTTTCCCGCAACAACCATTCTTTGATCACGATAAATTATACCAGGCCCAAAATTCAAGTCAAAGAAAAAGTGATTACGTACAATTTTAATCCCCAAATTCCAAAAAACCCCGATAATATTGGCATTATCGACTTGTTTCCGGTACAACCAATAATAATCTCCATCTGAACTATCCCAAATGTGATAATCCGTTGAATCGACATGAAGGTATTTATAGACTCCTTTTAATGAGAAATAGCCAAATGTGGCTTTATTGGGTTTTTTCGGTTTATTGAAATAAACGTTGATCTGGGGTATCACATAAAGTCCGGAATAAAATTCGAACGGTCCATGTTGGGTAGTGCCGGCAATAAAAAGTCTACTATAATTTCTTTGGCTGGCGTATTTATACCCCGCCGCTAAACCAAATCCAAAAATACCAGGTTTGTATTCATAAGCAAGTCCAACCTGATCAAGGAGAACACTGTTTATTGGGTTTATTGAAATATAATGTCGTGGAAAGTGCTTTGCCTCTGTTGAATCTGATTTCTGACCGTAGATAAAGACAGGAAATAATGACATATAAATAACAATAATTTTTATTTTCATTGTCTCAGTTTAAAATGAGTTCTAACCATTGTGCTATCAGATTTCCACTGTTTTTACTTTTATTTCGAATGCATTTTCCCTTTTTATGGTTTTAAAACATAAAAATACATAAGTTTTAACTATGAGTGTTTAATTAAGGAAAAATTTTTCATGAAGTGCATTTATCAGTTATTCTATTTGAGATTAATAAGGCATTCCGTGATTTTCCACCACGAAATTCATGACTGATTTTTTGGCCCACGGCGGTTGTCTGTGCACTAAAAACAAAAAAGGCTGTTCAACAATGTCAGAACAGCCTTTTCTATTAAAAAGAAAAATTATTTTTGCTTTTCAAAAGTGTATTTATAACTCCATACATCGGTGTCGCCATTGTCATTAGCGTTGCCTTCATCAATAATGACAAGTTCTTTGCTGGCAAGCCTGTCGATGCGGCATAAACCACCAGTAAACAAATGATCACCACCTTCAAGGATTACATAACTTTTGTTTTTGTCAGAATCCACCCATTCCCAATATCCTGTAGCTGTTTGAACATCGGTATTTCCACCAACAGTATATGTTTCACTCCATGACATTTTTCCCCATTTTTCGATGGTCATGGTATAGCTTCCTGTAGCGGTTACGCTAACGCCGCCCTGTGTCATTGTGAGAATTGATCCGTCATAGCTGAGAGTAGTTACCACAGTATTGCCTCCGGCAACCTGAGTTCTTGTTGCTTCAATGCCTGTCAATTTCCATTCGGCAGTGATTCTGGCATTTCTTGATACCAAAGATAGTGCAGGATCATTTTCTCCTTTTTTGCAGGATTGAAATGCAGGAATTGCAATGATCGCGACTAATAAAACTAACAAAAATCTTTTCATAATTTTTTAAATTTTAGGTTAATAATTCTATTTTGCGGGCAAATATACTTACATAAAACTATACATGCAAATTTTATCTGACTTTTTATTTAAAATCATTACTGATGCGTTAATATTTGATTGAAATTAAATAAATTAAGTTGTTCATTGACATTTTGATTGATTTGTTGTTTGGCAAATAGTTCATTAATAGGTGTTTTAGCAAAAGCAGAAATT
>Ga0116172_10000372_pt1 | contig 46734 bp, 64 predicted proteins | sample AD_UKC083_MetaG_FD_89799 | JGI IMG/M metagenome (GOLD analysis project Ga0116172, IMG submission 89799) | Active sludge microbial communities of municipal wastewater-treating anaerobic digesters from USA - AD_UKC083_MetaG | ecosystem: Engineered > Bioreactor > Anaerobic > Digestate | place: USA... | reverse complement strand
TCCGGGACGCCGGTTGAAATGCGGACGGTCGGAGACGGGCCTCCAGCGTCGGTTGGGTTGCCCGGATAGAAGGCCTGCAGGGTCGGGTCGATGTAGGCGTACAAGCTGAGCGTCTTGGACCAGGTGTTGTTCCACCAATCGGTGTGACCGGTCGACGTGTGGTACAGCGATACTCCAGTCGTGTCCCCGATGATCTCCCAACCACTACCGTAATCGACGTACTCCTCCGCGAGGGACTGATGTGCTGCGGTAACACCGACCTCAACACGGGCCCACTCGCTAGTGTTGTATCCGAGGCAGTGATCGACCGAAGCGAATCCCCCGCGGATCGACAGTCCAACCGAGAGGTGTGGGGAAGGTGTGCCTGGGGTCCAACCAACAGGCGGATCGCTCGTCCGGTGCCACGACAGTTCAACCGTCCCCAACGTTCCAACGTGGTCGCCGTCCCAATCCTCTAACCAACCGTCCTCTAGCGTACACTCCCACCAGTACTTGAGGTACTTCCCACTAGGGGGGCTGCTCGTCCACTTGGACCAAAGTCGCCACGCGTTCCCAGTGACCGTCCCGTCTAGGTCTAGCCAGTACGACTCACCAGTCACCGTCCAAGCCACGAAGATGTAGTACCCGGCCTTCATGATCCCGGCACCACCGCTGAGGTCGAAAGGGGTAGCGGTGTAGGTGTGCGGATATGCGATGGGACAGCTGCTCTGGACGGAGACACAGAAGACGTCCCCGTAGATCATCCCCGGCAGGCCGACACCATCGCGACCGATCACCAGCTTCTCGGCGTACTTGGTGATCGCGGCGACCTTCGTAATCGCGTGGTCGGTCTTACTGATGTCGAGCCGGGTCGTCCCGAACGAGACGTGGACGCCGGATGCGGGGTTCTGGTAGTTGGAGATGTGGTTCCCGATGTCGATCTTGAGCCGGGCTGAAATGTCTAGCTGGGCTGTGTCGGCACCCTTGATCCAGTCCCCCACACTACGACTCCTTCACGAACAGGACCCTATACGCAACCGCAGAAGCACCTGCGTTGCTGATGTAGAAGGCCGTGATCGCGACTGTACACGGGATCACGACGACCTCACCGCTTTTGGCGTACCCTTTGATGTTCGGGGTCGACGTGTGGTCTGCGAAGGTCAGATTCCCTTCCGCAACGACGACGACGTAGTCGGCGTCAGCAAGGGTCGTCGGGAAGATGTTTGAGTTGGACGTGACTGCCGCAATCTCACCCGCGACGTCGGCATACTGGTCCACGTCTGCAGAGATGGTCTTGACGACTGAGGCCATAGCACTATTGGTCTCAGCAACCGTAGTCGTCAGTGACGTCGTTCGCGTCTTCGCCATTGCTCACAGCTCCCAGTTGGAAGTGTCGAAGCCCGTGATGCCACAGATGAACTTGAGCCAGCCGACCGAGACTTCAATGGCCAGTGGTGTTGGGGTCGCGGCACCAGACAGCGTCCCAGGCGCTCGGGTCTTCCCAAGGGTTCTGGTCGGGACTTGAGACGTCCGGAGGAAGCGGCGCATCGTCGTCCGGAGCGACATTACACCACCACCCCATCCTTGACAATGACAGCAACGTAGTCGTCAGTCCAAACCGGGTCGGAGGGTTTGGCGACGTAGCTCAAGGTCTTGGACACGATTTTGAACCGTGTTCCAACCGGGACGCCTAACGGCGCATAGTTGCACTGGACAATGTCGCCAGGCCAGATGTTCCGTCCGTACCCACGCCACTTGATGTACTGTCCTGCCCGCAGATCGGCTTCCAGGGTCCGGTACGCAAGAAGGTCCGGATTGGTGTCTGAGTCGTCGACGTTGACTCGCCACAGCTCCCGACCAATGAACGACAAGTCGTTCCGGTCCGTAACAGATGTGGGGTAGATGTGTAGGCTTTCCTTCGTGTGTCCACGCCCGTCTTTGCCGCGTGCGTACGAGACGTTTCGTAGCTCCGTGAAGTCCGTTGTCCCTGAAGCCGGCAGGAGGACTTTGTCGGCGTCCGTGACTGTTGCAGCGTCTAGGACGAAGGCCGGATTCCAGGCTGTCTCCGGCGTAAGCCGGAACACGATTCCGCCGTCGGGACGAATGTGCCACCGTAGCCCAGCGATCGTACACAGGTGGTCGACGGCCGTCATGATTTCCGTGTCTGGATCAAACTTCAAGCCGCCTGACAACTCTTGACCGCGGACGATGAACGAGTACCCAGATGGGAAGAACAGGTTGGAGGCGTCGATGCCCCAGAACTCGAAGATGTACGTGATGGCGTCAACGACGTCCCAGCCAGTAAAGTCCGGCATCGCTACCGTTGTAGCCCGTCCGTCTTGCCAGACGCACGTCGAGTCTTGGACATCGACGCGGACGAGGGGCCTCATGTCACCTTCCCGAGCAGGGATGCGTTCAATCTTCGTCGCGAAGCCCGTAAAGATTGGGACGGTAGGCGTCTGCCCTTCCCGGAACAGGTGCCCCATCTTGACCTGAATCTGGCCCATCCCACGCAGGACCTCTAACAACTCGAACGACCGCGTCACGTAGTCTCGCAGGACCAACGTTCCCGTTGCCCCACGCCCTGTCTCAGGATACGAGGCCGAAAACTCCAGAAGGTTCTTGGACAGGTCAAGAGGCGAGAACGAGGCCGTGGTCCCAATAACGGTCCGATGGATCTCTTGGAAGTCGAACAGGATCCCCGTCCTGCGGTGCATGTGCTTGGCAGCGTAATCTTCGATCGAGTTGTTTGTGACGGTGGCGACGGCCCGCCCCTTCCGATCTGGTTCGCTGGTAATCGAAAACTTGCCCTCGACTGAGATGTCTGGCGTCGTCGGATTGTCGAGTTTTGTAGTGACGTGGATGATCGTGGCTTCCCCGTCGAGGGTGTACCGGTCAGAGTACTGCAGCTCAGGACCGACGACTTCCGTCGTCTCGGCAAACAGAAGCTGAGAATACGTAAACCAGCCACGAGCCCCAAACACTTCGATAGCGACACAGCCTTTCCGGGGTTCCAAGGCGGTCGCTGGTGTCACGACCCACCACGTCTCTCCCAGTAGGGTGTGGTGGAACAGCAGTCGCCCACCAACGAACAAGACCCTGATCTTGTGGGGAGCGATGAGCAATTCCGACTGCTGTGTCAGTTCCAGTCGCCGACGATCGACGACGGACGTCTTCGTGGCACTGTCCCAGTGGTACAAGGCAAGCCAGTTCGATTCAGGGTAGTCGATGTGTGGGTACGGCAGCCACAGTGTGTACTCAGGCTGAAACTCTTGGACGCCCAGGTGTAGCTTGAGTCCGCGATACTGGGGCCAACTAGTCTCTTCGTCATTCTCTGCGGCCAAGAGCTGGTAGTCAATCTGGAACGACCGGGCGACAGGCTCTTGCCCCTTCGTGATGAGCATCGCACAGTCGTCAAGGGTCGTGGGGGAGTACAGGGCGACCGTTTTCCCGCCGAGTGAGTCGACCTTGTACTTGAACCAGACGCCCGTCGGATTGGTATTTGCATCGTACCAGGCGCTCCAGATACCCGTGTCTGGGTCAACAGGTGTCAGATAGTCCTCGACGTTCTTGAAGTACGGCCACGGCGTCTGAATGGCCCCTCGGAGTGGTGGGATGTATAGGACGTCGGCGGCTAAGGAAGCAACACCACCATCGGGCCTGTCCGTCGACCATTCATACCCACCCACCGACGCGGGAGCCATTGGGTCGTTCTGGATTGCCGTCTCGGCCGGGTCGACAAAGTACCTGTCGTGGCACCACCCGTACGTGATGGAGCGGGGGACGCTCTCGGGCGGGAGCCAGATCGTCGACCCGTAACTACGAAACGGTGCACCTGTTCCCATTAGGGGGCGCCCCCAACCAAGACTCCTCGTCCAGCCAGGGCCTCTTGGAAGGCCAGATCCATGTGCCGTTCAACAGCCATCCGGACGTTCGGTGTCCCTAACAGGGCAGCAATGGTCTCAGGCGAGAGGTCGATCTCAAGCCGCGCGGTTCCTCCACCCATATCCTTCGCACCGCCCTTAGTCCGGTTCCGGTGTTGAGCGTTGTAGACAGCTGCTTGTGTGAGGTCGTCGGGGGAGAGCTGGTCTCCGTAACCCATTTCGAGGAGCGTCTGCATCTCTTCGTCGACGGCCTTTGCACTAGGCTGTTTTGTCCCAGCTCCTTTAGCTGTCTTAGCTCCCCTCTTGGGCTTGGTTGCGGTCGTCGTCCGGTCGAGAGCACCCCTTTGGGACACGAGCTGTAGCTCTTGCTTCTTCTGTCGAGCCGCTCGCTCGTGGGCGTTGAGAAGGCGGTCGGGCAGGTCGTCTATGGTTCCCGGCCGGCCCAGTTCCTTCTCGACCTCGCCTAGAAACTCTTTCCGCTCAGCCTCTAAGGACTGCCCATACCGCGGAGCCTCTTCCCAACCTCTGGCGGACGACACTTTGTACCGCAACGACTTGTCGTAGTGCTCAAACTGCTTTGCAGACAGCATTTCCCGCTCACGGGCGCGGCGTTCCTGGGCCCTCTTGACCCGCTCAGCATAGTTCCGGGCAGCCTGGGCTCCCTTGTCCCACTTAGAAGCGCCTTCCGTTTCTTTGATGATCTCTTCGGGCGTCTTCTCGCCTTTCAAGATTGCCTGTCGCGCACCCTCCTCGCCCTGCGACATGGCCTTGACCATGTTGATAGTCGAGATGGCGGCCGCGGCGGCTAAAGTCAGCATGGAGATCGACAGCAGGCCTGTTGCTCGAACCGCACCCAGCGCAGTCTGTGACTTCACAGCAGCAGCCTCCGTGACGGCAGCGTCTTCGGCGACGGCAAGTGTATTCGTCCGGACCATTGTTGTGACCAGGGCCCAGGCCTCTTTGACCATGTTGAGGTAGCCATGCATCTTCAAGATGGCGAAGCTAGTCCCACCTAGTGCCCCAACCAGCAGACCAACAGACCCCGCGACTTTGATGAACCACTGTCCTGCCGGACTCGACGCCAGCTCGGTCAGCTTGTTGGCGATGTTTTGGAGGTGTGGTGTCACTTGCTTGAGGACTGGGACCAAGGCTTCTCCAATCGCGACCCTCAAGTTGAAGATCGCGTCCTTGAAGTTGGACAAGGCGCCCGTCGTGGTCCCCATCAGCTCCTTCATACCACCCTTGAAGCGCGTCGTCATGATCTTCTCAAGGGCTTGCATGAGGGCTTCGGCGTCTTCTTTGGATTGCGCAGCAACGCCACCGCCAGGGCCGGGGTGCGCGCCCGCCTCTAACAACATGCGGGCATTGATACCAAACTCCTTCAGTCGCTCCATCCCACCACCGGAGACAGCGTCAGCGACGGCCTCGACACCTTGAACAACGTCCCGACCCATTGCTCCGGCCATGTCCCCGATTAGGGGCAGCCACTTCTTAGCACTAAGGCCGTAGTTTTCAAGGCGGACGGCGGAGTCCACAACGTTCCGCATTTCAAAGGGGGTCTCTTGCGCGAACCTCTTGGCCCACTCAAACATCTCGACGGCCTTTTGCGTGTCTTTCATGGCCACCTTGAGCTTGGCGTGAAAGACCTCAACTTCCTGAGCCGCCGTAACGCCCCACGCACCGGCCCCAATCGCCGCAACCCCAATACCCATCGACACCATAGACAACTGCTCGAGGTTGGCCTTGGACTTGGCGGACAGTGAATCGATCTGAGCAAACGTGGCGCGGAGGCCAGTTGCGTCACCTAAGAAGCGGACGAGTAAACTAGTCGTCTCACCCATTGCGGCCTCCTGCTAGTCGTGAGGAGAGCACTTCGGCCAAGCGCTTCCCTCGACGCCACCCTAGCAGTCCTGCAACGTCAAACGGAGAGAGGTCCCGCAGGTCCGCCAGGGAGAGGTCAAGCAGGTCGGCACAACAGATTTCGAACGCGGCTGGAGACATTGGCGACTCCGCCTCACCCTCGTCGTCCGACTCCTCAACTTGAGCAACCGCCGTCTCGAAGGGGACTATGCCGACGGAGCCTCCGACTCTGATTCTGGGTGCGTAGAATCGGTAAGCTGCTTCAGCACACTGCCCCCCCTTTCGATGACGGCCTTGGACTGTTCGAAGTCGAAGGCGGACACAACAGCGAAGCGGTCCGACCAAGGAATCTGTGCTACGTGTTCGGGTGTGAAGTCCCACGACTGCCCGTCGGGACCGCAAACGTCCCGCCAACCAACCAGCAGCGTCTCGAACACGTAGTCATAGCTCTCCTCGGACTGGTCGGCCTCGATGAGACTACGACACTTCTTCTGCACGGCTGCGGTCGTCGGCATGAAGACCCACGTAGCATCCAGCAACTGGATTTCGATGCGTCCTCGAACTGTATACGCCAACCTGCCCACCCCTTCTGGGTTATGTTGCAGCGATGGTGACGCGGTTGTAGATGGTCCCAGACCCAGGAATGAAGGCCTGGGAATAGCCCACGATATTGTTGACGGCGAACGGCATTTCCTGTCCGTTCGGGACCCAGTCGTCGAGGGTGAAGATGAGGTCTTGAGCACTGATCCCGTTCTTGAGCGACAGTGTAATATCAGCCGCCGTCCAATCCCGGACCTCGTACTGGGCCAGAGCCCAAGGGAGTCGAGTCACGGCAGAGAAGCCGTACTTGATTGACGGGATGGCGTACCCGTCCGGCTTCCACTCGGCCGCAGCCTGGGTCCCGTCCTGATACACCTCAGCCGTTGCGTTGAGGTCGCAGGACAGTTCCCATGAGACGGTGTTGTAGACTGTTGACGCGACCGCAACCTTACAGTCGCGCGCGATGTGGCCCTTCAGGGAGTTGTAGACAGGTGCGTAAGTTCCTGGCGTTTGGATGGTGGCGATGCCTTTGATGGTGACCCGGGCGATCGTAAGTGCCTTTGGACCCCCAGCATTGGCGATCCGGATCCCGACGGGCTGCGCACTAGAGACGATGAAGAGCGAGTCCCCCGTCTCGGTCCCACCTTTGACCAGGAAGTCAGGGAAGCTGGCCATCTGAATCCCGGCCGTAGTCGGGAAGAACTTCTGCAGGTTGGTGAGGTCGACGGAAACGCACTCGGCCTCAACCGTACAGTCCATGACACCCTTACGGACCAGACGCTGCCCGTCAATGCCCTCCTCCTCGACGTTGTTCGGCTCGAGTGAGAAGCGGCCGCCGTTGCAAAGGCGACAGAAGGCAGCAGGCGTTCCTGTTGCGATGGTCGAGAAGCCTTGGACGAGGCCACTAATCACTGGCATCAGGAGTTGCCTCCTCAACTTCAGGTTCAGTCACTGCCGGCGACTCCACCACTGGGGTCGGGGAGGGTGCCGGCTCAGGAGTCGTCGCGGGAACGAATGGCTGCATCGTGCCCGGCTTAGGATCCATCTGCTTCCCCTCCAAAGAGGAGCGTAATGTCTAGATCACACGCAATCGCCCAAACCGGCGACCCAAGCGCTCGAACAGCCGCAACGTCCTCGACGCTAGCGTGACTGCCGATACTACGCCCCAAGTCCCAACTGACGAACGTGGCCTCAACTAAGACCACGCCGTTCTCGTCAGCACTGTCAAACGTGGGGGAATCGACGTTCCCGTCTTTGTCGATGATGTTCAAGCGCGCGTCGTTGAAGAGAGCCTTGCCGATGATCTTTGCGTAGTAACTCCGCGCAGAGCTTTGAAGTCCGAACGGAAGCCCATCCGCTCGACGACACTGGTTCCGCATCCGGAAGTGGACGACGCGGATTCGTTCGACAGTCGCGGCAACACCGTCGATCCCGGCGTTCCCTGGGTACGGGAGGGGGCCGAGGCCTCGGATGAGGATGGCGGGACAGAGGCTGGGTAGGTCTTGGGCAGTGTAGTCGGCATAGTCACCGACGTTGAGGATCCTGAGTGGGACTTCCGACCCGTCGTCCCCATCTGGGAACCACGTTACCGGCAAACCCCCAGTCCTGACCCCATCGTCGGCACCTTCTAGAACAGCCTTGATACGCTGTTCTAGATCTGGCGTGTAGACATAGTCCTTCGCCATCTCACTTCACCAACGTCAGCACTGCATGGCTAACGCCCGACACCGCTTCAATGCGGTAAGGCGTCCACACATCTTCCACACCGACCTTGACGGCCAACCACTGTCCCGCCTTGAAGGGCGGTCCAAGGGCCGTCCGACACGTCATTGCTGTGTAGCCGGCCCCAAACAGGTGGATGGAGGTCGTCCCTTTGAGTGCCGACAGGACGCACTGACCCTCGGCCAGGCATTGGTCCTCGGCGAACTCTCGGGACAGGCCTCCATCCCCAGAGATGGACGGCATGGCATCGTAGAGTCTGTACTCGGCCTTGTTACCTAGCAACATTGAAGACAATCCTCTCCAACGCAGCTCTGGCCGCCTGTGCAAACTCGTGCAGCCGCTTTGCTTTCAAGCGCTGGTCGGCACTGTCACCCCGCTTAGAGTCCCGGCCCCACAAGTAGTGACTTTGGCCACCCCCATAGCCTTTCTTGGGGACCGCCTTACTACCAAACTTGGCCGTGAACTCTTCAGGCGTGTGTGCAAGCTCCTGGCGCTGATGCTGATAGAAGGCGTACTTGCCAGCAAGACCAGCCCCAAACTCGATCCGGAAGGCTAACCCTGCCAATGATTCGGTCATGACGCGGACGTCGCCCGACTTCCGCAACATGCCCTCCTTGACGGGGGCCAGCTCCTGAGCTAGGGACAGGGTCTCTTCACCGGCGTCAGCCACAAACGGACGCAAGTGGCGAATGGCGGTATCGCCAAACGCGCGTAGGGCGGTCAAGGTTGCCTTGACGTTCTCGTCCTTCCACATAACCTTGACCACGTCGCCTCACCCAACGATCGGGAACGTCTGACGGATGTACTTCCTGAAAGTGCGCCATGATAGAGGACAGACCTCTTCAGGGCACCGTGTGGGTTTGACAGAGACGCTAACACCGTCCATCGAGGCGTCCAGGACACCAAGTTCCCGCAACGACGCGATATTGAACGGGTCGGGCCTCTTCGTCGCTTGGGTCAGCTGCCAGAACGCCTGCTCGCAAATCGCGTCCTGAATGTCTTTTGGGATGATCAAGTTGGAGTTGACGTCGATGTCTTCATCACGTGGGAAGTGGAGGGCTTGGTTGAGTGTGTAGAGGCCCGTCTCGTCGTCGTACGTGGCGCCAGAATCGTACTGGACACCAGAGAAGAGTCGACGCTCATTACAGTTGGGCTCTTTCGGCCCGCCCAAGCCCTCGAAGATGGCCGTGGCCTCAACCAAGGCCTCTTCCCGGTCAGTCGTTGACCAACCTTCCCACGTTTGGGTGCGGCGGCGGATGGCGAAGTAGGCGTCGGCGAGGGCGAGACTGACGTAACTGTTATCAGTTGGCCCTCCTGGCGTGTAGACCAGCGTGACCGCCATGCCTCAACGCCTCCCACCTTAGCCGGTGTGGCCGAGGCCCGTCCCAGGCGACCATTCCGTGTAGATGGCGACCTCGGTCAGGTCCTGAGCGGCAGCGCCTTCCGTGAAGACGGCCTGCAGACAGTCATCCGCAGCGAGCTCGCCAAGGGCGTTGCTCAGCAGCGGAATGGCCCAAGGCTTGTCGGCCTCGATCGCGGCGTGCCCAGTCACGTCCTCGTCGTTGGTCTGCTCGGCGATCTTGGTCGAAGTGCCGGCCCGAACGCGGTAGATCGAGACGGTGTTGGTGTTGGTGGCGTGAGCGGCGTGTGCAGTCCCGTTCACCATGTAGAACTTGTGCGCGGTCCCTTTACACGCCGTCGGGATCTTGCCGATGTTGTAGACAGGCGACCCAGTCGGATCAACGGAACCGATTTGGGCTACCTGAACCTGCGGGTTCAGCTCGCTCATGTACTGCCCCTCCCAGCTTCAGTGTGCCGGTGAAGTCTGGCCGCCCCCAGACGAGGACGGTTAGGCGGTCTTGCGGGAGCGGAGGTAGACGCCCATGTCCGACTCGACGACGCCCACGCCCCAATCGGCGACGGACGAGATCATGGTCGACCGGCGCTTGACAGCCTCCGCTGACGTGTTCGCGATCGTCTCGACTTGTGGCAGGAGCTGGAACACGGCGCCCAGTGCGCGGTCGCTGATGATCCCACCGTACGCGTCGGTCCCGTCATCGTACACGTTGTTCGAGACGACCCAGTCGACGCTGAGGAAGTGCTTGATCTGGTAGTTCTGCCACAGCTCTTCCCCAACCGTCCCGCTCTTGGCAGCATCCGCGAGGGCCGACCCGGACTCCAAGCAGAGGTCGTCCCACTGCTGGGTGCTCAGGAAGCCGATCCACGGTTGCGGGGCATTGGCCGCGCTCATGGTCTTGACGGACAGTCTGACGTCCGACACCGTTAGAGCGGCCTTCGTCTTGTTAGCACCAAGCGTCAGGTTGGGTGCGAGAGCGAAGACGGCCTTGTCGAACTTGTCGATGTGGGCCCGGGTGTGTTCAGCAGCTTCGTCCGCTGCACGAGTTCGCGCGGCGTTCGGGGCGGCCAGAGCTCGCATCGCCCTGTTGGTGATCCAAGAGATGACCTGCTTCTCGGTTGGGACGACGTTGACGGACGTCGGAGTGAGGGACTGGACCTCGTTGAACAGTTCCCCCTCCGCGACGTCATAGGCCGTCAGTGTCCCGTACTTGTTGAAGTCGGACGACCCGAAGCCCTCGCCGGTGAGGTCGCGGACACGCAGCATCTTGTACAAGATGCCGCCCATCCACCACACGGGCTTCGTACGCGGAGCCTCGAGGCAGCGCCCGATCTCTTCGTTGATCAGATCTGCCAGAGTGGTGGTAGTAGCGATGGCCATGCTTATTCCCCTTTGGCGCGGTTCAGCGTCGACATCAGGCGCGATAGCGGTGAGCTATCACCAGCCGCTGCGCGGGGTGGGGAAGCCACACCTGTCCCAACTGCAGCAGCCGCACGTCCGCCACCAAGCCGGGTCGCGAACTGGACCAGCGACTGTTGTAGGTCTTTGTCCTCGCCCGCAAGGGCCAGGATGTCTTCAAGGGTCTGAGCTGCGGCGATGGAACGCAGGAGGCCCGTCTTGTGCTGATCGACGACTCCATTCCACATCGCGACACAGGCCTTGACTGAGTCGAGGACCGACTGCTCGTCGGTGCCCTGAACGAGAGGGTGGAGCTGCTTGGGAAGCTCGGCGCCGTGTTCCAGGATGGCCTTGTAGCGGAGGGCGGTTTGAGCGTCTCGCTCCCTCTCCGCGGTCAGCTGCTGAACGGCCGCTTCAGCCGCCGAGGCCCGAGCAGCCGTCTTCTCGGCTTCGGTCTTCCCGGCGTTCTCCAGCTCCGTCAGTCTCGCAGTCGCCTCGGCGAGTTTGTCCTGCATCTCTTTCAACGCCGCACCATGCTTCTCCCGCTCCCGCTTGAGCCGGTCCTGCACGATCCCGTCGATGACCGATTGGTCCACACCAGGCGAAGGCTTTGCTGCCGGCTCTTTCGAGCCTTCCTGCGCTGCTGCCCCGTCCTTATCCTCTGCTGCCATGTCACCCTCCGTTTAGCGTCCGTCGACGAGATAGCCGTTTATAGTCCGTCGACTCAAAACAGGCACCCCGCGATCAGGCCACGCCAAGCCGGCTGCGAGGAAAGGGGCAGTTGGTCGACCGTTTCTTCGTACCTCTGCCATATTGCAGTCCTTTCAGGCGCCGTCTCAGCATCTCTGTACCTTTGCTTATAGTCTACCAGCTTCTGTTCTAGCTGGTCAACCAGATTCGGGTTGGGAAGGGAAGGAAAAAGTGGTGAGTCCGCCAAGGTAGTGACGTCGTCCCAAAACCGGACCTGCCTATCGTCTGGCGTCACAGCGTGATCTCTCCATCCGTGTCCCAAATGATGTCCCCAGCATACAGATCATCGTCCGTAGTGATCTCTTCCAGCTCTACGTACACATGGCTCACCTCGTCATCGAAGCGGCGGGCCTGCTTAGACTTCCCCGTCGTACCCTCAACCACCTTGATGCTCTTGACCCGGAACTTCGCACCGGGTGGCATCAGGACCTCGCTCTCTATGGTTCCCACAGACGAGATGGGCGAGACGTACACGCCTGACCGGGAGTTGCGAACGGTCAGGTGGACGGCGTACCCACCGCGAATCTCTCGGGCGAACCTTGACGCAACGCTTTGACTAGTTGAGAAGGACGTGAACGACGATAGCTGAACCGTCGCCCCAACGTCCGGGAAGATCTGATGGAAAACGTCGGCCTTGACTCCGAAACCGCGGTGGATCGTGCCCTCGAACTTCTCGAACTGGTCGAAAGTGTCAAGCATGCCGTGGACGCCTTCACGCGTAACGAGATGTCCAACACCCGTCCGCATGTATTGCTTCATCGTCCCATACGCGCTACCCGTGTACGCTTCGTAGCCGGCACGGCCCTCGAACGCCATGCCCTTTTCGACCTTCCGTTTCGGACCTGTGTGTTTCTTGAGGACGGACTGTGGGGGTCGCAGAAGGGGGGCGAAGCGTCGGGACGCCACTGTCCCGACATTCTGAGCCCGCATTGCCTCGAACATGATGTTCCGGGCCTGGGTAACGCCTGACATTGCCACGTGTGTAATCCCGGCGTCTTGGAGCACCTTGACGTTGTCGAACGGAGTCGCCTTGAAGGAGACGGGAAGGCCCAATGCCTTTCCGACGCACCACACGTCCCCAACCGTCAGCTGGTCCGTCGCCACCGCATCTTTACTACCCTGCTTCGCTGGGAGGTGTGGAGCAATCACGGATGGGTCGTTCTTGGAGACCTTCAGGGCCGAGACTTTCAGACGCTGGTCTTTGGGAATCTCAATCTGGTCTAGCCGCGTAGCTTCTTCACGAGCTCCAGGTCGGGACAGCTTGGCAGCCCAAACCGTGTGTTCGTTCGCACTAGTAACAGCAGAGTGCGTCGACGCGTCCGGCGAGGTTGTAGTTATACCAACCGTAACCTCGGTAAGTTGTTTAAGGCCTGCCCCCTTGAGCTTGGCCAGCTCTTCTTTGGTAATCTGGGCCGGTTCGGTCAGAGGCGAATACGTCAGGACCGTTGCCGCATGCAGGGGGCTGTGAAGGTCGGACCCAAGAGCCGCCGCTGATTCAGCAAAGCCTCCGTACTTCAAGACGTGTCCCTGTAGGCTCCCGTCTGGAAACGCAGGACACCCTGGGCCCACCTTCCCCTTCCAAGACGCAGCTGTTGCTGCAACACTGTGATGGACGTCGTCTGCCCCCGACCCTCCCAGAATAGTCAACGTCGTCAAGGCGTTGTGGTATTCGACAGCGTTCCAGCCTGCTGCAGTCAGTTTCGGAGGGACCCGCAAGGCCTCGTGCATGAGGGTGTACAGGCCGTTATGAAGCTCCCCAATCGAGACGTCCTTCCCCAAGTCAATATTCCGCAGGGCCTGGCCCAAGTGGATCTTCAGCTTCCCTAAGACCTCAGGCGTAAACGTCTTCTCTTTTGGTGGGTCCGCGGCCAAGTCTGCCTGGACGTGGCGACATAAGATCAAGGCGCTCTCAAGCTGCATCTTGAGCATGTCCGTCTTTTTCTCGTGGGGAGCGGACAAGAGAAGGGATGAGGCGTGGGTCATGGCGCCGGCTGGGTGGAACATGGCGTCGGAGGGAGTGTTGACCAAGACGTGACTCTGTGCTAACCACGCCAAGGTCTGGACCTCTTTCGTGTACGGCGGTTGCCACTCATGTCCAACCATCCCCGTCGTAGTCCCTGCAGACACAATAACGCTGGCGACCTCGTCGGGGACCGCACCAATGAAACCGCCGTGCATGAGCATCTTCTTGGTCAGGAGCTCTGTTAGCGCTTCGTCGAGGTCGGTCGGGGCCTTCCCTACGGTCTCCATGTGGTAAGCATGGACCGTTTCATGAGCCGCCGCGTGCCACCAAGTGACTTCGTCTGTGAACGACGCGAACTTGGCCGGTCGTAGATACACTGTCTTCGACGTCGCGTTTGTAAAGCCCTGGATCCCGGCTGCGGACTGCTTGTGTTCGTCCGGAAGGGCCTGAATAAACTCGTCCATCGTCTCACACACGCGGATCTGATACGAGGAGGGAATGGGAAACCGTGCCGACAAGTGCTGTTCCATTTCGTACGAGGTAACGGCAACCGGCTTCCCGTGTTGTAGCGTCAACGCTTGGAACTTCGGAGCCCCGTCCTTTTTGCCGGCCCAGTTCCACCCAGACACGTTAGGGCCGTGGTACGTCAGCTTCCCTTTCGTCTGCGTCTTGGCAGACAGGCCCTTCCCAAGCGGAGACAGTGCTCCAACCATCGTCGACGTAGGTGCATCTGCCAGGCCCGGGTTCGGGAGCGAGGCAGTCACAAAGTTGGTTGTTGCAGGGCTGGTGACAGGAACGGCAGCAGGTGCCTTTTTGGGGGGTGCTGAGGGCTTGAGTTTGACAGGCCCAGCACCAACAGCGACCCCCGCACCTGGAAAGACGGTCTGGAGGGTTTGGTAGGTGGCGACGTCAACGGAACAAGTGCCCAGGGCTTGGAGTTGGGCCATCATAGCACCCTTGGAGTTCGCAGGGACTTCGTTGTAGCGGTACTTGATGAGGTGGGCCAGCTGTAGGTGTGTCAAGTCGTCAAGATCGTACTTCGGGAAGAGGTTGGCCTTCGCAGCACTGGTAATCTGCTTCTTGACTCCCAACAGCCAGTCCGTCGGAACTGCCGTCACGCCCAGCTTCTTCAGCTGCGTTAGTTGAGCACTCTTAGTATTGTACTTGATGGTGTCGAGGCCGTATGCAAGCGCAGTAACCTTGACGTCGGAGGCGAGTGCGAAGTCAAGCGTCTGTCCCGCCCCGCCCCCTTTTGGAGGCTTCGGAAACTTCAAGTGTCCGTACATGAACGTAGTCTCAGTTTCGGTGGGTGCGGTGGGAGCCGTCGCGACATCGGCGACGGGTGTTTGAGTCGCCACCGCTGTCCCCGGAACCGGAACGGCAGGTGCACCCAAAGGTTCGGCCGCCGTCTGAAGTTTCGGAGGTGCGAGGACCTTTCCCACACCTGCCTGCTCTAGTGTTGCGACCAGTTCCGTCTTGCTGGGCTTCGTCTGCCAGGGCCACAGCTTCGGTTGGAGGCCCAAGTTGTCACACATGGCGATCAGTTCGTCTTGCGACAACTCCGAGACCGGAATGGCCTTCGCGGGAACGGGAGGTGGTACGGACGGAGGCGGGACGTCGGCCTTCACTGCCGGAACGTCAACGACGTCCCACAGTCCGTCCTTCTTGAGAAGGGCCACAATCTCGTCGCGGGACTTGGTGTTGTTGTAGCCAGGCTTCCCGGCGGCCTTACCAACTTCTATCAGCGCCTTCTTAGACATGAACTCATGCTTGCCTACAGGTGCGCCTTGAATACCCGCACTCTGAAGCTTGGCTTGGACTTTGGCCGTCGGTGTAGTGTCCCAAACGCCCTTGATTCCCGACTCCTTCGCCAGGCCTACGGCTTCGGTGTGGGACAGCTCGGCTACCGGCTTCAACACTGGGGCTTGGTCCGCATCATAACCAGGAGGCAAAACCCCTGCTGCCAACAGCTTCTCGACGTTCGTGGCTTTGGTGTTCGCGTTATTGACGCCCTTGACGCCTTTAGCCTTGGCGTGCGCAATGATGTCCTTCCCGGACATCTCTTCGTACGCAGTCCAAGCAGGGTCCTTTGAGAACAGGAGTCGCTGCGGAGTGATCAGGGTGTTGGCAGGCCAGTCGTATTTCGGCTGTGCCGGAGGCTTCCGGACCAACTGCTTGAGCTTTGTCGTCATCGACGGGGACCGTTTTTGGCCGTCCAAGACCGCGTCGACCTCTTTGAACCGCTGCGACGGTTTCCTGTCCTCGACGTCCCCGAAGTACGTCACTTCCGTGTGGATACAGCGCGGGTGGTTATAGCCGGTCGCACGGGCATCCGCAAGTGTTGGGTAGCCGGTTGTCTTGCCTGAGACCGACAAGACCCGACCTTCCCAACCACGACACGCCGGACACGGATTCCGGTGTCCCGTAACCTTGACCAAGTCGCGGTCCAGCTCAATCAGCCGGTTGTGGTGTCCCAGCTGATATACTTCACGTGGCAAGGTCCGGGCAATCATCTCGGCGTAGTCTTCTGGGGCCCACTTCCGGCCGCGAACGTCCGTGTACGCGAACAGGCCCTTTTCTTGCAGGACCTGCAAAACCCGCTTACTAGCCTGTTGGCGGGTCATCCCAGTCGCGTAGGCCTGGCCAATCGCTTCCAAGTTCCCGGCCCGAAATGCTTCCTTGTGCTGCCAATGTTCGTCCAGTTTGTAGATCCCGGCGGCGAGAGGGTCGACCCGCGCCTGGATCAGGGCCTGCAAGGCGCCTTCGTGGATCATCGTGAAGGCTTGTGCGGCGGGCGCCAACATCTGACCCTTCTTGCTGGCACCTGGACCAATCAAGAACTCGTCGCCTGCTGCCATGCCTTGCTGGTATACAAGCTGTGCGTGCGGATTGTCCTTCCAGGCCTCGACTTGCTGGGCCATCCCTTTCAGGATCATCCGGACCTGCAGCAACTTCGTCATAGCATACGACGTGGCCCATGCCGTCGGCCCGCCCGCCGACAGGAGGGTGTCAATGAGTTGGGCCTGTGCAGTGAAGTAGATCTGCATCAGGCCCACTTGCATCGCTTGGTCGGGACGGAGTGGAAGCACTAGCCCTCCACAGGTGCTACTTCGTACTCTTGCCGGTCCTCAAACTCTTGCTGCTTGCCGGGGTTCCAATGATGCACCGGTCTCAAGTACCCGACGACGCGCGAATAGACCTCACACCGTCGCCGTAGGATCACTTGCCCCGTACTCAAGTCAATCCACGGCTCCTCGACCTGCCGGGTTTTCAGACGCCGTCGCCTCCCGAACATCAGCCGCTTCGGCGCCACTATCGGAAGACTCAGCTGCGGCACTAGCCGTCGCCTCCTCGTCAAACGCGCCTGGACTAGGAATCATGGACCCGCTTGGTTGTGGCTCCGTCAAAATCTCTTCATACCGCGCAGCCGCTTCCGCTGTGGGGACACCGTCCTGCATCTCGATGGCCCGGGTCCGGCTGAGTGTTCCGTCTTGGATCCGCAACGCGGCCAGTTCCGCCGTCTCCTGGTCGTCGTTAGGTAACCCGTCCGACCACCCCAGCTTGACCTGACCAGCCGTCACCGGCAAGAACGCCCCGCCCGACCACCCCAGAAACGGCAAGCACCGCCGCCCCAGCTGTGTCACTAGCTCAACGACTTGGCGAAGTCCGGCTGAGAAGAGGTGCTGCTTCTCTTGTGCCGTCGTCCCCGTTGTGTGTTGCTTGATCTTCAGTGCGCGGCCTGACATTGCAGCACCAGACTCGAGCTGACGCAGGACCTCGACATCGACGCCGACAGTCGACGCAAACGCTTGCAAGTGTCGGTCCATCGTCTGGAAGGCGTCGGTGAGCTTTGGGTCCCAGCTCACTACACCAAAAGGTGCGCCCTCTCCGGGCTCTGTGGGGAAGTAGCGGTGTTCGCCGAGAATGACCTCTGCATCGTCCGTCTGGATGGGAGGTCCGAAGATCAGGGGTGCTGAGAACTTCCGCAGCAGCATCGACGTCCGTGTCGCAAGGTCATTGATGTCGGCCTGGATCGCCATGACATTGTCGTAGTCGCTAGTGCCCCAAAAGGCTCCCTCGTCAAAGCGCGTGTTGGGAATGTGGACCAGCAGGAGGCCTGGGACGCCTGTATCGTCCTCTTCCTTGAGACTTGCGAGGGGAGCGTAGCTGACCAGCTCCACACGGTCCTTGCGCGGGTCGTACTCGTACCCGGCAACGTTGCTGCCCTGCAGCTCGTACAGTTCGTGTCGGATCCAGGACGTTTGAGTGGTCGACCGCATCTCGTGGATTTCCCGGTGCAGAAGCGGCTGCTCATCGTCTTCCCGCAGTAGGACCTGTTCAATCGAGGCACTTCGGAACGTGGTGGCGTCGATGGGATCGATGGTCGGGAAGAAGTTCTGCGGATGAACCACTGAGATGCGAATCCGCGTCCCATCAAACCACACCTTGAGTACCACATCGCCCAAACTCAGGCCCATCCGGGCAGCACGGAGCCCGATCGACTGGAAGTCGTTCGCGTCCAGGACGAAGTCGATGAACTTCTGTACGCTCTCTCCAGCCGTAGAGACGTCGACCTTGACGCCCTCACCCAACATCCGAGCGGCGAGGACACGCGTAGCGGCTCGGCAGTAGTTGTGGACGATGTACGGCGTCCCTGCCGCACACTCGTAGCCCCAACTCGGGTTGTCGACGAAGACCCGCTTGTGTTGGCCCTCGTAGACATGCTGGTACGCGGCGTAGTTGGCAATCCGCTCTTTGCTGGAGGTCGGCGGCCACGGTTGGGTTGCCATACTAGTCTCCCGTCGCTGGCGTCGTAACAGGGCTGTGGACGTGGAAAGTGCCGAAGACCGTGTAGACGGACGTGTCGATGGTGACGCGGACGTCGAAAGGGTGGGCGCGGTCTAGCAACACGGCGTCAAATGTGTCTGCCTCAAAGACGACCGAGAGTTGTCCGTTCGCGTCCCCAAACAGGTTTGTTGGAGTCCCTGTGGTGTCATAGGCGACTTTGGCATTCTCGATCACGTCAGACAGGGCCTCTTTGATAGTGAACGTGGCCGTGACGTTGACGCCCGTGAAGTCGACCAGCGTCCCTGCATTGTCCCGGAAGCGGAAGATCAGCGGGAACGTGTCTCCAGCGTACCAATGCACTTCAAGCTTGTCGGGCTTGAGCTGCTGCATTTCAGGCACCTCGAATCTGGACACGTAGCCGCGTGTCGACGATGTCACATGTTAGCGCCGCGTTGACAAGCTGACACTCCAAGCGTGAGTCAACCACGTCACACCGCAAAGGAGGGACGACCGTTGTGACGGTCAAGGCTGACTTGCGCCAGCGTTGCCACACACCCCAAAACGGACTCTTCCAGAAGCTCATGCCGTCCGTCCTTTACGTTGCATCGTACACCTCAGTGATGGCCTTCGTCGAACCTGCCGTGGCCTCTTCCTTCCCAGTCCCTGTGTACCAGAGGTCGGCCGGGTCGGTCCCGCCGCGGTGGTAGATCTTGAGGGTGCAGGCGTCCCCTGACCCCCCAGGCACTTTCCGGTGACGCAAGTCGAGGGCTGCGATGAAGGCCATAAGCGAGTCCGCAGCAGCGATGTCTTCGATGGAGGCGTTTTCCAGGCTAGACGTGAACACGGTAACCAAGATCGCCGTCCGCGCAGCCGACGTCAAGGCCATCTCATCTCCGGCGGCTGCTGGGTCGTCCGGAATGAGGTCAGTTCGCGCCTTGATGGCGTCAATAAGTGAGTCCAGTGCGGCGACTTCGGCTCCCGTCGCCAGACCTGCCTGCAGCTCCGTCACAGCATCTGCATCGACCTTCGCGGCAGTGATAGCATTGTCAACCAACGCCATCTGCGACCCAACCGCTGCTGGGCTCGCCGGGATCTTGTCTGTCTGGAGCTTGATGGCGTCAACAATCCCATCTACCGTCGTCACGGCCGACGCGATCCCGTCGACCACACCATCCACTGTCGTCAGGGCGGCGGCTGTGGCCAAAGCCGCGTCACTGATGCCTGTGTCGACTTCTGTGTTGACTTGCGCAGCCGTCAGCGTGCTGAAGCTTGCCGACACCACTGTCCGGCAGATTGGTGGACAGATGACGCCAGTCGCCGCGACGTCGAACTTGACTGGCCCCGCCGTGTTCAGCAAAGCCAGCTCGTTTGCGACGCTGCCTCGGATGATGAGCTGGTACCAGCCCTTACCCAGCTCAGCCCAGTTGTCCGTCCCGAATGACGGGAACGCCGTGAAGCTGGCCTCACCGGGCTTGCAGTAGGTGACCGTCGCGGCACTGTAGGCGACCCCAGTCTTGACGGTCGCAGGTGCGGTCGAGTCCAGCAACAGGAACTCGATCTTGACTGTGTCCGCCGAAGTGGGGATGACTAAGAACCGTTCGTGGGGTCCACAGATGTACGTGGCCACTATTGGCACGCCCCTTCCGGCGTCAAGGCCAACCCAACCGCTCCGCCACCTGCTTCAGGAAGGTCGAAGTCGAAGTACGCGTCGCCTGAAGCGCCTTTGGCGACTGTCACGAACCACACCTCAACCGGCCCGGCGTCCGTGTTGGTCCACGAGACCTCGAGCGCGTCCCACTCGCCATTGACGTCGGCCATGACGTCCTCGGCCAGTGGAGTGCAGTTCGTGGGGTCGGCGATGGGGTTCCGGGTCGGGTCGATGATCCAGACGCGGGGAAGATAGGCCAGGCTGGCGGTCTTGTAGGCCCAGGCGGAGATGGTCAGCGTCTGGCCCGGCTCGACCACGTGCGTCCAGACCGAGAACACCGGGTGGCTGGCGCTCTCCATGGTGTGCTTGTAGCTGCGCTCCCGGCCGGGGCGCTTCACATCGGAGACCGAGACCACGACGCCGCCGAGCATCCAGGCCTTGAAGGCCCCGTTGGTCTGGTCGTGGTTCACGCTCTCGGAGTACACATTGCGGCCGCTGACCGCGGCGGTGTTGTAGCCGATGAACTCGGTAGCAGCCCCGAGCGAGCAGTGGTCGAACGCACATCCGGCTATCTGGTATCCCGGAAGCGCTCTGAGGTCGCGGGCGTTGCCCGTGAACGTGCATCCGCCGAAGGTCGTCCCTCTGGCGCCCTGCACTCCGTCGGAGCAATAGGCGAAGACGCAGTCGGCATACTGGCTCCCGGCATCGTTGAGGACCCCGTAGGCGCTGTTGTAGGCGCGTGCCGCGTAGGCCTTGCCTTGGGATGCGGCCGAGAAGATCCCGCCCATGTTGCTGGAGGAGTTGTGGCTGGTGCTCTGGCTGATCTGCGGGGCGAGGCCGTGGGCCAGCGAGCCGTTGAACGCCGTGCAGTAGTTGAGCGTGGGCCGCACCGCGTTCCGCCCGGCGCCGTAGGAGACGCAGTTCTCAAAAGTGCAGTACTCGAAGGTCCACCCCGTGCGGCCGGGGCATGCCCCATACGCGAAATCGGAGAAGCGCGCCCCGGCGAGAGTGGGCGTATTGGCGAACCCGTTGAATGCCCCTTTGGCCGATGTGCCGTTGCCCAGAATGGCGATGTTCCGGCTCAGCAGGATGACGGAGCAGCCCGCGGCCACGGCCCGACCCAAAGTAGTGGTCAGTGTGACCACCTTGGTCCCGGCGTTGTAGCTCTGGACCGTGTAGGCGGCGTTCGATGTGAGCCGGCCCGCCGCGGCCTGGGAGACGGCGATCACATCTCCGGCCCGTAGGGAGAAGCCCTGGACGAGGGTCAACGTGCTATCGCCCGACTCCTGGGCTTGGGCCAACGAGTCCCGGCCGTCCCGGCACTCTCCGTATATCGAGAGCGTGCCGTTGGCCGAGGTGATCTCGTTGCCCTGAAGCTCCAGGGTCGCCATCTCCGGAGTCGCATCCGGGGGAGCCTGAATGGGGCTGGCGGCCGTGCCGATCCGCAGCTCGCCCGCCACACCCAGTGTGATGGCCGCGGCCATCTTGAGGTGGGTGCGTGTGCTCGGAGCGAAGCTCAGTACCCCGTTCAGCGTCAGGCCGGCGAGCCCGGTCCCGCTGATGGTCGCATCGTAGACCACGGTATGAGAGGCGGCGACCGTCACGCTGTCGCCATTGGTAGGAGGGCCGGAACCGCCCCACGTGGCCGGGCTCGACCAGTTCCCGCTGGTCGTTGATGTGTAGCTGGCCATGGGTTCACACCTCCTGTCCGAGGAGCTCGAGGAGAGCCATTTCGTCGGCTTCGGCTTCGAGCAAGGCTTCGAGGTCGGTCAGCGCCCGGGCGGCGGATGGTGCAGCATCGCGGTACTTCAGGTGACGATGCTGGCCGTCGACGATGAAATGGGCATCCCACGCGGTCTCGTGGCGCGAGATACCGCGGAGCTCAATCGCGGGCATGCTCGACTCCCTTCTGCTTCGCGAGCTCGGCGGCCATAGCCTCAACCAGCGCCATCGCCTCGGCCTGGCTTGCCCTTCTTCTCGGCCACCAGCGCCTCGGCCTCAGTGAGCTTGTCGGCCGCGTGCGCCGCCCTGGCGAGCGCCCGTAGATCCGCCTTCGGCTTCACAGCGTCCTTCGGCTGGATTACGACCTCGCGCTCCTCGCGCACGGTCACTGCGACCGCGCCGTCGGCCCGCCGCTCAGCTCTGATGATCTCGGCCACACTCTCACCCCATCGGCGGCAGCTTGCCCTCGCGCCGCCACGCCTCGAACTGGAGCAGCGTCCGCAACAGGCACCAGCGCACGCTACCGACCGTGTAGTTCGTCATGCCTCGCACGGTGATCCGCAAGCCGTACGGACCGCCAGGCACGACATACCACTGCCGTACGCAGACGGTGGACCCGCCATAACGCCCCTGCTCCGCGTAGAGTTGGCTGAGCAGCGCCATCTCAGTGGAGGCCGTCGGCACCGACCACACGGGCGTGATCGGCGGCGGGACGGGGGCGGGCGTCGCGGACTGCGACCGTCCGCCTATCGCCAGGCAGATGCCGAGTCCCAGCATGGCGATGGCTGCTCCTTGGTGATCGCGTCCCCATCGGTCACGCTTGAACATCCCGCAACCCCCTCAGCAGCGCCCACAGCGTCGCCGGACCTGCTCCCGTACCGTCATCAGCATGGCGCGCAGATGGGCGTTCTCGGGCGCCGCCGCCTGCTGCAGCTCGTAGGCACGCCGCGCGCTCCGGAGGGTGAACACGTCGTCTGTGGGGGCACTGCTGATGCTGCGTCCGTCCCATCCAGGCCAGCTACCCATCGCGCTTCCCTGCCTCCCTGCGCGCCCACGTTATCCAGCAGTCGCGGATCTCGCTGTCGTCGCAGGTGTACTCGTCAGGGTCGAGGTGGCAGTCGATGAGCCGGTAGGGGCACTCAGTGGCCGTCTTGGCCACGTGCGCGGCGAGGATCCACAGCGCGTCCCCCTCCGTGCGGAGCTTGGCGCACTCCTCGGCGATCGCCGCGGCCTTCGTCGCGTGCGACTCGACTCCGCAAAGCGTGCTCCCGTCCGGACGGAGCACAACGTAGCCGCCCCACTCCGGCCGGGGCTCAACTCGGTAGCTGGCCATCGCCACCACCCACCTGTGCGTCGATCTGGCGGAGGACGTGCTGCGTCTCGCGGAGGTCGTTGTCGAGGAACTGCTCGTGTATCGAGCCATTGGCGCGCCGCTTGGCGCCAACCAGCTCGCGGCAGCGGAGCAGTAGCCCGCGGCGCACCTCGGCGGTCTGGTCGATGTTGAGCTCCAACAGCGCCCCGCCGAATCGGCTACCCATCGCCCGCCACCCCCAGGATCGCGTCGGCGTGTCAAGGACGTCTCCTCCTCTGGCGGACCCAGTCATGTATGCGACACAGTCCAGCACCAACAGCCACCAAGTTCAGTAAAGCGACGACACAGTTGTGAAGTCCGGCCCAGCAGAGACGTGGGTACGAGTGTAGGAAGTCCGGCAGCGTCGACAACTTCCCCACCGCACCGTCACTTCCCCTTCTTGGCCGTCGCGATCCGACGGGCGAGCTCGGCCTCCAACTTCTCGAACACGAGGTCGATGACGTCAGACACGGACATGTCGTCGGGGCTTTCGCCGGTCTGCTTGAGGACCTCATTCTTGACCTTCGCCTTGACCTGGTCGGTGATCCAGTCCAGAACCTCGGTCCAGGTCGTGTTGAGGGCCTTCTTCGCCAGTCCCAGGATATCCTTGATCCACCTCATCTCCTGACTACCCCCTCTTGATGATTTGGTGCTCCTGCTCAAACCGTTCCAGTAGAGCCATCAGTCGGGCGTACCGTTCAGGGTCGATGACACACGGCCGGTTTTGCATCATCCCGACGACGTCGCCCAGCTGTTTTGATAGCGACGCCAGACTGGGCTCCTCAACGGGCGTCCGGTCGGAACGCCGACGTCGGGGCTTCCCGTTTGCGGCGTCGTCTCGGTCATGGCCGTTCGTGCCACGGATGATGCGGTTGAACATCATTCGCTGCTCCCACACGAACAAGCCGAGAAGTGCGACTACGACCAAACACAGGAGGGCAAACGCAACAACCAGTGCATTGTTCTCGGCGACAAGACGCGTCATGGACGAGAGTCCCACATTACACCATCCTAGGCGGAGCGACGGGTTGTTTGAACATGGGAGCCCGGAACGCCATGACAACGGCGTCTAGTTCGTCGGGTGAAGGCAGTCCCCGTGCCTTCATCTCGTCCTTTGACTCCACGGTAATACGGCCCAGTGCATCGTACGAGAACCGAAGCGCACTTGCTTGGGCCACGAACCGACGCATCGGCGGTCCTTCACAGCTGACCCGTGCCAGGCCCGACTCGAACATTCTTCTGACGGCCCAATGTGCCTCATCGCGGGCGTTACGGAACAGTCGCCGATCGCGTGGCGTCGTGTGTCCATAGTGTGGGACGACGTTGACGAGCGGGTGGTGCTTATATGCGGCCTTCAGTAGGTCGTAGACGCCTGCACCGATGCCAATCGGGTCCACGACCAACTGGACTCGTTCGGTCAGGGCCATATCAGACCCTGACATACTACCGCCAACCGCCGCCACCAACCGACGAGTCGTCCCCACAACGGTTTGTGTGTCCTGAGCCCCAGACATGCTCTCGACCAGAAACAAGTTGTAGCCGACCGTCGCCGCAAATGCCGTCCGGTCACCTCCTGAGTGTGCCGGGTCTACGGCCAACACTCGCCGCACACCCTCAAACTCGGCGGGGTCGGGCGGTTCCATAGAAATGGCGCGCTCGACCCACGTTAGGGGGATCAAGATGTTGTCGGCCAAGCCTGTGGGGAACTCCGCGTAGACACGCGCTCGGAAGGCGCCACTGTCTGCACCCCAGTCTTCGGCCCACTGCCTGACGCGGTCCGGCTGTACCAAGCTGCGCTTGATCCGGTCGGGGACGTTCTCGCCGGTCCAGTTCGGTGTATCCTCTATAGAGATGCGGAACTGGGCGTAGCCCAACGCCGGGTTTTGGAACGCACGGTAGAACTTGCCCTCCGCGTTGATGGCGTTCCCGATCAACAGCTCGCGGTATTTGCCGCCTGCCGAGCAGGAGTCGATGGCCGTGAAAATGGCATCGTCGACACCACTAGCCTCGTCCACGACGATCATCAGGTTGGGGGCGTGGATGCCCTGGAACTTCTCGGGCTCGTTCGTCGACCGGCCGTATGCGAGATGGTCCTTGGACAGTTCTAGCTTGGTAGTGGGCGGCCGAGATAGTGCCTGAAGTTCGGGAGGCAGAGCCCGGTACCGGACGGCGACCTCTTTCCACAGAAGTCGCTCTACTTGGTCCCACGTGGGGGCGGTGGTGACGACAATGGCAGGTTTGTGGGTGTACAAGAACCAGACGACGGCGACTGAGGCGAGGAAGGTCTTCCCGATGCCGTGGCAGGAGCGCACAGCAACGCGCTCATTGTCGATGAGCGCGTCCAGGACTTCCCGTTGTTTGCTCCACAGCCACTCCCCAAGCACGTGCTCGGCAAAGAGCGACGGCGATCGGACGACGTTCGCCACTCTTGTGCGGGCACCGAGCGCCATGCTTTCCTACCCACCCTTGCCGACTTTTCTCTGGGGTACTGAGGTGGGCGTGCTGACCACGGTCTGCTCCATCGCTGCCTGTACCAGGGAGAGCACGCCCTTTGACAACACGACGGCACCGGTGCGAGAATGGGAGTGGACGTGTAAGGCCACAAGGTCATGGGCCTCCTGGTACGTTAGTTCGCCCAGCCCCCGAGCAAACGCACCTGCATAGACCTGGACCAACGACCCGACCTCCAGGAGCTGCTTCCCCCCCGGGACTTCCCGTGGCTCCGGAAAGGGGGCTTCGATGCTCAGCATCCAAGCCTTCCAGGCCTCCACCTTGTTGCGGACCAAGGCAAGGGGGTCGTCGTTGAAGCACGTGTTAGGTCTCGTCGCCCAGATCGCCGGCGTCACCGTCACCATTGCCCAGACCCTCCTCTCTCAGCTCGCCCTCCCGGAGCTCACGCACGACGTCAAACCAGGTAACGTCGTGCACGACCTTCTGGGGAGCTTCTGGGACGATGCCCATCCGAAGCATCGTTGCGACCTTGCCGTCGTGAGCCCGCAGTGCGACATTGTAGAAGCTGGCACGGTGCGGGTCCCCACGCGACAACACCTTCGCGTCGTCCATCGCCGATTCGTAGATGCTGTCGTAGCGGTCCAGGACGACCTGCTGAACCTCATCATCGATGTGGAACTTGGCCTCGATCAGCTTCCGAATGGCAACGCCGTCAGAAGTGATGGTCGGCTCGCTGACGCCCAAGACCTGGCTCAGCTGCCGATTCGTGATGCCAGGAAACCGAGCCCTCAACTCCTGCAACTTCAGGCGCCGGGCTTCAGTTCCCATACCATGCCACTGCTCCGGGTTATCATGTAGCTCCGGAATGTCGAAGACCGTTGCTTTTGGCCTCCCGAACTTTCCGGCCATACTACTCACCCGCCCCTCCCACGAAGCTCGCTACGCACAACTTATCTCCACTTCACAATCCAAGTATATCTCCACCCCCCTGGAAGTTCCAGCAGTTTTTTGTCGCGCCGCCGTGTGGGGGCTTGTCAGAGTCTAGGGATGGTGAGGAGGTGTATAGAGCTCTCTTTAGAGAGAGAGCTCTACACCTCCTCCCACCCCTCTCTAGAACAAGCCACCCTCCAACCGGCAAACCCAAGACGGACCTGTCTTCTCCCGCCAAGGCTCCACCAAGAAAAAACATGTTGCTTTTCCAAGAAGGATCCCTTATACTATGAACAGTGGGAAGGTCCACAAGAGAGGAGTCCGTATGAACACGTTCGAGCGACTGACGCTGCTCTACAACAAAGAGCCCGTTCCAGAAACCCGGACTCCAATCCACATGATGTGTCCCGACCTCACCCCGAACGTCCTAGCCACCGCAACCGACGCTTCCGTCCGCATCGAGTCCGCGTTCCCGTTCCTCCTCCGCGACCCGTCCGATCAAGGCCTCCAGATAATGATTCACGACTTGCAGCGCCGCGTCAAGGAAGAGGCGGATCGGGCTCTCTTGAACTGGCTCCACTGCGCCGTTGAACAGCAGATCTACATCTGGCGATGTCCAATCGAGGCACCGGCGAACAGTCCTATCCGGCTAGCCAAGCTGTTAGAGCGGGCTTTGCAAGAGTACGCAGGAACGCGGGTCTTGGTGGTGGCCCCGACCCGGTGCTTGGACCTGTACGCGAACTGCATCAACAAGGACTCCAAGACCTGCGACGAGATGAATGAGCGCCGGCTTGAGATCTTCAACCAACTGGAGACCTCCAACGTGATCGCCATGGCAAGCGAGACAGGGCCGCCGTCGATCTACCTGCTCCCAACAGACCGGATCTGGACGGCCCGCCACGACACGTTTGAGCTGATCCAGGCTAACGAGAAGCGGGGCAACATCCCGTACTCGACGGCCTTGGTCCAGCTGAAAGTCCTGGTCCAGGTCCTGTACCGGCCGACCCTACCTATCTGCATTCTCGACGCCGTCCAAACCGAGGAGGAAGCACATTGCGTACCCGAGTTTGTGTTCCCGTCTTCTTGTGCCTCGTCGCCCTCGCCCAGCCCGCTGATAGTCCCAAGCTCGCACAAAAGCTCCAAGCGGACGCCGCTCTTGCAGTTCAACTGATCCCCATCATCCAGTCAGTCCGCAACACCGACGAGGCCTATGACACGGCCATGGCCATTGCCCGGTGGTCCCGCAACTACGCCGTCCCGGCAGACCTGGTTACGGCCGTCATCTGGCACGAGAGCCTGTTCCGTCCAGATGCGGTCAGTCGAACCAACGACTACGGGCTGATGCAGCTACACGGGAAACCGGGGCTAACGCCCAACGAGAATGTCGAGGTCGGCGTGTACAAGCTCAAGTGTTTGCTCCAGTCCGCGAAGGGCGTCGAAGCCGTGGCGTTGGCCCGATACAATGGAGGGCCGGCCGGCGACCATTCGGGGCGGTGTCGAAACTATGCAAAGGCAGTCTTGGCTCTCGCCCAAAAAGTACGGACTGCTCGGAAGGAAGGGGTCTACAAGGAGCTAGAGAACGCGGCTCCTGTTCCAGCCGACCTTTCCTGGCACCGTCCCCCCAGCTTCTTGACCCAGAAGTTGCGGGAGCAGGTGGTCTGGTGAAAGCGCGAACAGAGTCCCGGCAAGGCTGGATCGTCGAGGTCGAGTACGGCATGCTCAACCAGCGTGAGCGGGACCGCATTCGGGACTTGCTGCGAGAGGTGGTGTCCGGGTTTGACCTCGAACCGGCCGACCACCCGCGTGAGGTGTTAGAGACGCGGCTGGTGTGTCGGCTGTTTCGGGTGTTCTGGCCAATCAAGCGCGACCACGGCGTCAACATCAGGCGGGTCATCGTCAACGACGTGCACGCACCGCTCCCGGACCTAGAGCAGAGTGGTAAGAAGGAGTCGACACGAGGAGGTGTCAAGTGGTAGGAAAGTGGGTGCGGCGACGGAACAGCGAAGAGAGGGCCCACCAGGTAGTGGACGTGGACGTCACGGGCCGGTACCTGATCACTGGTTGTGGGCTGAGGTTGGCGATGTCGGAGCACAGAAAGACCATGCCCACCTACCAGTGTGTGGAGTGCTGGGAAGTCACAGTCAGGAGGTGTGGACGTGGCCGTGCAGTGGAAGGTGCGGACGCACCGTCCGACGATCAGTCACCTCGTTGACGAGTCCGGCAAGACCTTGTGTGGTCGGGAAGGCCTGCCAGAGTACTGGATCCCTCTTCCCCACACCTTCAAGGCATGGCCTTGCCGGGCGTGTGAGAAGGCGTGGGGGAAGGGACGTGGACGATGATTCAGGTCGTCGTGCAGTTGATCGGTGCCGACGAGGCGCGGTGGAAGGCCTTCCGGGGCGCCCTCGAACGGGTCCACGGTTCCGCGGAGTGGTCGGTGGACGTGAACGGCGACGTGGTCGGCGTCACCGTCCAGGTCGGTTCCGGGCGGAAGTACCTACACACCGCTACATCCTGGGTAAGTGCGGTTGAGTTGATGACGGCGACCTTGCTGTCGTTGGAGGCCGGCAGTCCCGGAGAAAAGATCGTCCAGCTGGAGGCGGAACTGGCCGAGCAGCAGCGGCAGTTGGCGTGCTGTGCGCGCTGTTTGAAGTGGCCTGGGCGCGATATCGATGGAGGACAGGGCTGTCGGGTAGACGGCGTCTGGCGCTTTCCATGGGCAGGTAGGGACTGTGAGCTGTTCGAGCTGGAGAGGGAGGAAGGTGCGGGTGAAGGCAGTCGACCTCGGACAAGAAGTTAGGCTGCTCCGCTTCAAGGTGCGGGTCTATGAGGCGGCGCTGTGGAAACGCTTGGAGCGGAAGGGAATGCCGGCGAGCAAGATCCCGATCGCCATCGCTGGTGCGTTCCGGGAGGCGGAACGGGAACTGGCCGTGAGAGGCGGTCCCTCCGACAGGTGTGGCGTGTGTGTTCACTACAGGGGTCTGGGCTCGTGTCGTGGGCCGAGCTGGGCGGCTATGGTTCCGCGGGATGGGTCAGGGACGTGTCCGAAGCACCACCTCCTTCGAAGCCCGGGGAGCTATGCAGCCCGGAAGCGACACCGAACCAACGGAGCCAGACGCGTCGGGGTGTGGCCGCTGGAGGCCGAAGGAAGGTGTTACAGCGTGACGACGCAAGAAGCGTTTCAGCAGCTCCACGACGCCGTTCGTAAGTTGGGAAAGGCCTTCGTTGCGGAGCGGCCGCTCAACCACGCCTGGGTCTGGACACACTGGCTGGCAAGGAGGTTCAGCGACGTATGCGAGCGGCTTATCGGGAAGAGCTAACGCAGCGTTTTGGGCTGTCCGAGCAGCAGCTCAACCAGGCGTCCCTGTTCCTGCTACGGGCTCCGTACAGTAGCGACGTCGTGTTTGGGCGGTTGCTGTACTACCTCAACGCCGGCAAGAACTTCCCAGCGGCCTTGAAACTGGCCGAGACCGAAGTCTGGTACTTGGCCGCGTCCAATCGCCTCCCACCAGTGTCCCTGATTCAACTGACCAAGCCAAGGTCGTTGAGGCGGCTGCGGCATTACTGGGCCTGGTACAACCGTTTGTGGCGGTGCGTCAAGAAGGGAGTCGGCTATGCATGGCAACGTGTTAGAGCGGCGGGAGCACTACATCATCACTGAGGTCCCACAAGCCGGGCCTGACAACACAGTCGTTGTTCTGTTGGCGGCCTGGAACAAGGCTGGGGCCTTCATCGGCACCCCCGACGAGGCTGAGCGGCTAGTCGACGAGCTCGGGATCTTGCCGGAGCTGGCAAAGCCGGAAGACAGTGTCTGCACGATCGGCTTCTGTACGCGGGAGCAGAAGTGGTACGGGTGGTCCCGCCGGATCCTGTGCGGCTACGGTATCGGGGACGTCTTCATTGGGGAGGACTCGCAGGGGTGGGGTCCGGCCACGACCCTAGACGAGGCGAAGCAGATGGCCATCGAGACTGCGGAGTTGGCTGACGCATGATCATCGACTTCTCTGTGACGGGGCCGTACTTGACTTGCCCAGACTGTGGCTCCCGTCTAGTACTGCGGACGGGAAAGTACGGCCCCTTCTGGGGGTGCATTCGCTACCCCGACTGTGGGGGAGGACACAGTGCTCACAGGGATGGGACGCCTATGGGGGTCCCGGCGTCGGCTGAGACAAGGAAGCTACGCGTCGAAGTCCACAACCTGTTCGACCAGCTGTGGCGTGGGCCTAAGCGGCAGATGACTCGTAGCCAGGCTTACAGACTGCTCGCCCTACTGCTCAACGTCGGCCCTGCGAAGGCCCACATCAGCCAACTGACCTCCCAGCAGTGCAGAGCCCTCATCCCACAACTCCGAGAGTTGTTGGAGCCCCTGACCGGGAAGCCCTTCTTCCCCAGATTGGAGGCCGGTCTGCCGGGGAGTCCGGATGACCGTGGGGACCAATAGTCTCTGCGCACTCAGCGGGGGGTGTTTATCGTTGAAGAGCATACCTCCGTGCTAATGGTGCTGCGACGCCAATCAAAGGATTACCCGGACATTCTAGCTAGCCCTGCTAGAAATGTCCTGGTCGTAGGCAGTACGTCAACTTGAAGCTGGGCGTCGACACCCCGAAAAAAAGTGGCGCCCTTTTTTGGGAAATGGCTGGACCGAAAAAGGGGGCTGGGCTATACTATAGATAATGAAGGGAGGTGCAGACATGGAACCGAAGCTGGTAGGCGAGATCGACTGGGGCGGGCTCGACATCCCCGAAGCGGAGCAGAATGAGATGCTGGTGCGACTGATCCGCGTTATGGGGGACGACATGCGGGTGGCGCAGATGCTGGCGTAGGCCAGCGAATGGAGGACGGTCATGCAGGATATTGAGTGTCGCGTTTTCGGTGGGCCGGAGCTCATGGCTCCGGCCGACTATGAGCACCCGGTATCGGACGGGTACGTTCCGTCCGCATCTGGGATCTATGTCGGGGTCGTCACGTTTGGCCCAGGGTCAGGCCCATACGGCGCGTACCAGCGCCTACGCGCCGACCAGGGCTCGCTGGACTATGCACGCCCGTTAGAGGGGCTGCGTGGCAGCTTGCCTCCAGGGCAGCAGATCCCTGACCTGTGGGAGCATCGGGTCGCGCGCAGTGGCTAGGCCCCGACCGTTGTTGGACAACTACGATCCGGGACGCGATGACTTGACCTTTGACGTGGTCGAGTTCAAGTTGCGGATCAGGCTGTGCAAAGATCCGGACACCGAAGAGGAAGGGAAGTAAGGACCAACGAAGGGGAGGGGCGAAAGCCCCTCCCCCACAGAAAGGGGGTTAGGACGGTGCGGGTGTCGAGAACCGAGTTTGAGGCGTTTGAGCGGGTACGTCAGTCAGGACGAACGAACATGTTCGACGTCCAGGTAGTGTGTGCGTTGTCGGGCCTGCGCAAAGACGTGGTGCTGGCGATCATGTGCGACTACGCCACACTGCAGAAGCAGTACGAGCGCAAAGAGAGGTAGGGGGACCAAGTAAAGGGGCAGCGAGAGCTGCCCCTCTTGCTAGCTGTTGTTCTGTTGATACGCTGCATATAACCGTGTTGGAAGACCGTGCTCTCTAGCTGGTTGTATAGAGCTCCCAAAGCCCTCATAAACCGTGCTATTCCCCCTTCTAAGCGGGGTTCCAGATCCAGCACAGTCATAACACGAGACGGTTTTCTTGGACTAGGGTTGATAAACCTGAGTCCCCACCCCCGAAAAAAAGTAGCGCCTTTTTTTGGGAAATGAGTGGACCGGGCAGAGGGGGTGTTCTATAATAAAACCATTGAAGGGAACAACAACAGAAGGGTGTGACTGGGATGAGCTGGTACGGAGTCAGAGCGAAGGAGATCGTGCAGGTTGAGGTGCGGTTGGGCGAGGGTGCGGAAGTGCCGGGACGGACTGTGTGTGGGATCACAGAACAGGTAGCGAAGGCCGTTACAACTGCCGCCGAGAAGGTCCTAATCAAGTTCGACGGTCAGCCGGCGTGGTTGTGTGATGGGGCGGCGTTTGAGAAGGGCAAGACCCAGAAAGAGCTGGACGATGTGCGGGCCCGGATCAAGGGCCAGATGGTGATCAGGAAAGTGACGGTCACGGTGGAAGTGGTTGAGTAACGACAAACAAGGGAGGGGACGCAAGTCCCCTCCCCGTCCTTGAAGGGAGTGCAGACCATGTCGACGACACCAGAGAAGTTGTGCGACATCACAACGCACTTTAAGGTCGTCCGTTCCGTCGCTAGGTGGGCGCAGCAGTTCTTCCTCGAGGAGGGAGGGTGGGACGGGGAACTGCACGTTGAGGTGTGGCGAAACAGGGGTTGTGTGGACTTGTCTGTCTACACGGACGTGAGTGGAAACCGCACACAGTTGTTGCAGGTGTGCGGCGTCGACAACGACGTTGTCCCGTACATTACAAACATCCGGGACGCGTTCAATAAGGGAGTTGATGTGTTCCTGGCTCAGTTCGGTTCGGCAGCCAAAACCGAGTAGGAGGTGAGGTTAGGGCGGACGAAAGTCCGCCCCTCTTTCTCGGCCCAAGTCTTATCAACGGCGTAGCAGGTAACACTGAGACGCCCGGGAGTTATGCTCAACTAATCCCCGGCCCCGACTTCTGTCCAACCACCCCTCTACGCGTCCGGTGTGCTATCTCTAACACACGTACGTGCATAGAGCACGGAGGTTTCTTCTTCAACGATAAACACCTCCCGGCAGGTTCTCTGAAACATCCCCTCCCAGCGAACAGGCGGAAACTGTTCCCCTATCCCCCGCTCTAAGCGGCAGATCGGGGAACCCGCACATACAAACAGCTAGACCAGCTGGGTCCTCTTAGAGCGGTCAGTCCCCCGAAACTGCGGGCTCCACATCTTTCGTTCGGCCTCACTGAAAAAACATAGAAATGGAGGCTTGATTGTTCCCCCAACACCTTGTATAATAGCTCTAGAGTTGGGGCAAACGAACCGAGCCTGTCTCCACTTCGGGAGTGGGGAAGTGTTGTGGTCTGTTCACGTTGTGGGACTGAGATGAAGCGTTCGCGGTACGTCGTTGGTTGGGTGTGTGCACAGTGTGGAAGACTGGTCCCTGGGGAGGCGAGGTCCAGCAATGTCGTCCCTGAGCACCACTACACCCTTTCCCAGCTTCGCCGCCTTCCAGAGGGCAGTGAAGGCCGGAACAGTAGTGGAGCCGGTTGCTTTGTCGCCGCACCACATCGACCGACTGACAGTAGTGGGGACACGGTGTATCTGGGTCCAGAAGCCCATGCTCTACCTAACCCCTACCTACCTACGAAAGGCAGTTAGGTGGGCGTGTCCAGAAGGGTGTTGGGCGTGTCGGGGGCGGCCGTTCACGCTGTACTACGATCAGACGTTCTGGGTCTCGACTGAAGACGTGTGGGGCCTAGTCACGGAAGGGGTCGGGGGCTTGTTCGTGAGTCAGCGGGTCTTGCGGGGTGCGACAACACTTGTCCAGGACCTTGCTGAGGCAGCCCCGGTGCCGCGGAGGGGGAGACGTCCAACGTGATGGAAGTTCCGAGCCCACGCCGCCAACTGGTTGCACATATCTACGCACTACGACACAGTAGAGGCCGCTTCGTCACTGACAAGCGACGGCCGGCCGCGGTCCTGCCGATTAGCGAAGCCTTGCTCTACGCAACATACGGCCCACACTGGCGACACATCGTCGAGAACAGGGGAACTGCTTCCCCTGAAGTGCTACGAACGGCCCAAGAGTGGGTACGGGGAGACGTCCCAGCATGGGCCACGTTCTCAAACGAAGGACGATAGCAGTGACAGCTGACGTAGCGGAAGGTCCGTGACCTCACAACAGCAAGGTTGATCATCGGGGAGCACTTTGATCACCTGCTGTTGGAGGCGCGTCGGTGCGGTTCGCTGAAGCACAAGCAATCTGGGCCGCGTTCTATGAGCGGTTTGGCGTTCCCTTAGACGGTGGGGTCCCCAACACAACCGGCTGGGTCAACGTCCCGTGTGTGTTGCCGACACACAAACACCGCGACCGAGAAAAGCACGGGGCCGTCAACGTCATCAGTGGCTCCTACAGGTGTTGGCACTCCGACTGCCTAGCAAACGCCCTCCGCCTCGCCGATCAAGACCCAACCCGCCAACGCCTGTCCCCCATAGACTTTCTGGTCGCCCTTGGCCACACCCGCGACGATGCCCGACACATCGTAGACGCGTTCCGGGCCGCCAACCCACTCCCCGACGAACCCGACGTCTACTCCTCGACGTACCCCGGTCAGCTGCCAGGCGTGGTCCAACTGGTCGAACAAGCGCAGGCACAACTGGCCGCCCACCTCGACTTGGTCCAGGACTACATGCGGGACCGTGGACTGACCTTCGATACCCTTACCCGTGTAGGGGCCGGGTACTTGCCTGCGACCGAGACCCAGGAGGAGTGTCTGGTCCTGCCCTACTACATGGGCGGGAAGGTCGTCGGCGTCCGTGGTCGCACCGCAGACGGCCGAAAAGGTGCGGTCCGGGACAGCTGGTTTACTCTGTACAACCTTCAGTCGGTCGCGGACTCCCCTTCGCCGACCGCCGTCATCGTCGAGGGCGAGACCGATTGTCTTGTCATGAGCCAACTCCTCCACGACGCGGGCCATCCCGACGTTCCCGTCTTGGGAACGCCGGGTGCTCGGTTTGCAATGGAGTGGGCGCGCCACATCAACCGCTTCAAGAAGCTCATCGTCGTCCCACAAGCCGACCAAGCAGCCCAGGCGCTAGTGGACCAGCTTAGACGGGCGTGTCCTAACCGCGTGACGGTCGTTGCCTTACCGTGGAAGGAGGGACAGTGGGGAAAGGATGTGGCCGACTTCGTTTTGCAGAATGGTCCTGGCCCCATCCTGGAGCGCCTACCACTCACGACCGACGAAGCACCACGACTGCTGACACTGAAGGAACTGTCCGTTTTAGCATTACAACCGCCCCGCTGGGTAATCGAAGGCCTGTTGGAGCGTGGGACCAAGACGCTTCTGTGCGGTCCCCCCAAGACAGGGAAGACGTGGATATGTCTCCAGATGTTGCGGGCTGTGGCGTTTGCTGAGGCTTTGATGGGGATCGAGGACTGGAAACCGGTCCAGGCTGGAAAAGCAATGCTCGTCGAAGAAGAAGGGGTCTTGCAGCGCCTGGCAGCGCGTGTTATGTGTCTCGTGGGGGATCGGGTCGAGGACGAACCGCGGCTGTTTTTCATGCACCGCCAGCACATCCGAGTCGACGTCGACGAGGCTTTGGAACAGCTTGTACACGACGTCAAGGAGGTTGGCCCGGACCTCCTCGTCATCGACCCATACGCTGAGATTCACGGGCAGGACGAGAACACTGCACAAGGGACACAGGTTGTCGTTGCGGGCCTCAACAGGTTCCTCGACGCCTGTCCAGACACGGCACTGGTTGTCGTACACCACACCCGAAAGCTGGGAGGGGGGCCAAGAGGGTCTAGCGCACTAGAAGCGGCCGTCGACACGATCCTAGAGGTAGGGTTGGACGAGAAGACGGAGGAGCTGTTGCTGTACGTTACGGGTCGGGACCTGCACGGTTTTGAGGTCCCGATGCGGTTTACGTTCAGGGGCGACATCGGCAGGCACGTCCCGACACCGCCTGTCCTTGCCATCCACCCCTCTTGAAAGTTTGAACTGACTGCTTGCAAAAGCGAAGAGGGTGGGGTATCCTAATGAAGATGGCCAAGTGGAAGAAGCGGCTACGCCGCTTGAAGTGCTTGGTGGGGCGTCATCAGTGGCAGGTGGTGTTGTTGCGCCGGACGATCGGCGGAGGCCAAGTCGTCCACGTGGAGTGTATTCACTGCCGCAAACTGAGGAGGGTCAACAGGTGACTGCAAGGCTAGTCTACGAGTGCGACTTCCACGCCGCCCACCACCTAGAAGGGTACGAGGGTGACTGTGCGAGGCTGCACGGCCACACTTACCGCCTTGAAGTGGAGGTCGAAGGGTGTGTCGACAAGCAGACCGGGATGGTCGTCGACTTCAAGGCGATCAAGCACCTGGTGCAAAAGGTCGTTGCGCCACTGGACCACCACAACCTCGACACCGTCGACGCCCTTGGCGGATGCACGACCGCAGAAAACATTGCCGGCGTCATCGCCGTTCAGGCGGCCGAACGCCTAGCCCTGCTCGGGCGGGACGACCTAAGACTCACGCGGGTCCGCTTGTGGGAGACGCAGGCGTGTTCAGTCGTCTTGACCTTCGAAGGGCGGGCCAGTCGGTGAATCCAGCAGTCTACAAGATCACCGAAGTGTTCAGGTCCTTCCAAGGGGAAGGATCAAAGTGTGGGACCCCGTGCATCTTTGTTCGCGCCGCTGGCTGTGACATGAGATGCACTTTCTGCGACACCAAGTACGCCTGGGACGAGGGGGAGGTCTGGACAGTTGCGGCCCTCTGCGACCACGTCATGGAGTTAGGGCCTCCGTCCCTTCCTGTAGTCCTAACCGGGGGGAACCCTTGTGTGCAGGACTTCGACCCTCTGGTGCGAGGCCTGTTTCCGCGGCCTGTGTGGGTCGAGACGCAGGGGACCGTTTGGAAGCCTTGGTTGCTGAACGTCGACTGGATTACCCTCAGCCCAAAACTCCCCTCAGCGGGGCCAGAGGCCTGGCAACGGACCCAAGCGACGTTTGGTGACTTCGTCGACCACCTTCAGAGAGTTGCACCGCACCGTGCGTGCCCCGTCGGGTACGAGCTCAAGATGCCTATCCGCGACGCGACCGATCTAAGGTGCTGTGTGCAGTTGTGGCGCACGCCGGGGATGGGTGCGGCGAGGGCCGTGACTCTTCAGCCGGTAACACTGCCAGACGAAGACCCACTACTGAACTACCGTCGCGTCTTGAGCCTCCTTGACCCTTCTGTGTGGGACGGGCTTGGCCTAGACGGGGTAGTGCTGGGGTCGCGGTTTCGCCTGCTACCACAAATCCACCGCCTCATCTGGGCAGGAAGGGACGAGACCCTTGACTCTTCACCCGACTTATCACTCCGCCTTTGAGGCCCTACTTGCGGCGATTCCTGGCACAGCCGACTGGCCTGCCGACGACGTCGCAAAGACGGTACGTCGTGCTGCAAGTGCCTGGAAGGACGAACTGCTTGCTGGGTACGCCGTCGACCCACGCACGTTCCTGGAGACCCAGTTCGAGCTTGAGTTAGGTCAGTCCAACCAGCTAGTGATGCTGACCCAGATTCCTGTCTACAGCACGTGCGAACACCACCTGCTCCCTTTCGTTGGGACGGCCAGAGTCGCCTACATCCCTGGGCAGTGTGTGACGGGTCTCAGCAAGCTCGTCCGTGTCGTGGATGGGTATGCGAGGCGGTTGCAGGTCCAGGAGCGCCTGACGACACAGATTGCCGACGCGCTGGACCACTGCCTTCGGCCGCAGGGAGTCGGTGTCATGTTGCAGTGCGAACACATGTGCATGACGATTCGCGGTGCCCAAGCGCCGGGCACGCTCACCACAACCATCCAACTGAAGGGAGGGTTGCTGCATGAGCCTTTTCACTCCCAGTTCGTCGCACCCTGAGACAACAGGCCTACTACAGAAGCGGTGGCTGTTCCTGGACCCTGGGAAGACGACGGGCTACGTCGTTCTGGGGGAGGAGGCTGAAATGTTCACGATTCTAGAGGCGGGAGAGTTCACGGGGACGGCCCAACTGGAGGACCTGATCCCGACGACCGACGAAGTCGTCATGGAAGAGGTCCAGCACTTGGCCCCCCACTTTGACGCGTCTGGGATCCGAGTCGCAGGTGTCGTCCACCACTTCTGTGACAAGCACCACATCTTGCTCCGTACCGTGTCTCCTGCGCAACTGCAGGGGGCCAAGCACTGGGGCAAGGCATTGCAGGGCGTCGCACACTTACCAAGCCACGCCAGAGACGCCTTGGTCCATGCGTATGTTCTACTTGGCCGCACAAAACCCATATTGGGGGTTAGTCTGGAATGGCCGAACCGCTGATCGTGCACGTCACGTCCCGGAGCAGTTGGCGACAGTGTCGCCGCAAATACTGGTTCGCCGAGGTCGCTAAACTAGTTCCCCTTGCACCGAAGTTCCCCTTGATCTTCGGGACCGCCTTCCACGAAGGCATTGCCGCCTTTTATCAGCACGTCCGCGACGTCTCAGCGACTCAATGCGTTTCTACGTCAGCTGCCGCGAAAGGGGAGGAGCGTAGTCGCCGCGTCTGCACCGACGCCTTCGTCTTGGCGGTCCAGACGGCCCTGCAAAGCTGGGACCAGGCTGTGAAGGACGTCACACCAAGCGAGAAGACCAAGGAGAGTCGAGAACTGTTGGCGCACTGTGTATCCGTATATACGGCCTACTGCACCGACAACGACGACTTTCTGGTCTTGGGGGTAGAACAGCCCATCGAAGTCGACATACAGCTCACCCGAACCAAAGTCGTCCGGCTGCGTGGGACTATGGACCTCTTCACAACCCGGGACCCTCTCGGGAAGTTCTGGGTCGTCGATCACAAGACGGCCGGGACGATGCGGGATGTGACGACGCTTCAGTTCGACGACCAGATGACGACATACCTCTGGATGCTGGCTCAAGTCTTTGGAGCCTGCGAGGTAGGGGGAGCCATCTACTCACAAGTACACAAACACCTTCCACGCCCGCCAGCCGTCCTCAAGAATGGAGAACTGTCCCGAGCCATCAAGACAACGGGAGTGACGTACAGCAGCTACCTTGAAGCACTAGACGCGCATGGCCTCGACAAGAGCGAGTACGCTGACGTGCTGCAGGAACTACGGGCAACAGATCAGCCGGTCGTCCGCAACTACATCTTCTGCTCTCAAACCCGCCTCCGTGAGTTTGGTGAGCAGTTGCGGCAAGAGCTGATTGACCTCACTTCAAAGCCGCCACACTACTACCCGAACCCGTCGTGGGACTGTGGCTGGTCGTGTGACTACTGCAGTCCCTGCGAGACCTTGATGGAGGGGGGTGACTTGGACGTCGCAACACGGTTCCTGTACGAACACCGCGACTGGCGTGCTGAGCGTCATCGCAACAGCCAAGCAGCTTCCATAAGGGGGAAGTACAAGTGCAGCCGCTGAAAATTCTCACGTACGGCGAGCCCGGGGTGGGGAAGACGACGTTGCTGGCGTCTGGGCTCGACGATGAGCGTCTAGTACCAGGCCTGATCTTCGACTTCGAGGGGGGCACGCTCTCGATCGCGTCGAAGATCAGATACGTCACGCTCGAAGACTTCCGCAACGACAAGGGGTTCGTGCCCTCACCGCTCGACTGTCTCCGCGTCACAGCATGGGACGACTTCGCGACGGTCCGGACTCTGCTCCAACACGGACGTCTGCCCTACCGCTTTCTCGGCATCGACAGCCTGTCTGAAATCAACTACCTGGCTTTGCAAGAGGTGTCGGGGGAGGGCGAGTTCGAGACGCCTGACTTGCAGGACTACCTCAAGACCAGCACGGCCTTGAAAAGCCTCGTGCGGGCGTTTCGGGACCTGCCCCAGCACCTCGTCTTTGTGTGTGGGACCCAGACGAAGACCAACCCACGCACGCGGCTCGATCACAAGCTGCCCAACCTGGTCGGGAAACTGGCCTACGAAGTGTGTGGCCTCGTCGACATTGTCGGTCTGCTCGAGACCTACACCGAACAGGTCCGAGACGACGCCGGCAACACTGAGGACGTCATGCACCGCGAACTGATCACCTACCCGTCCGACCACTGGGTGGCGAAGGATCGCACGGAGGGTGGGCTGTTGGGCGGGTCGATGCAGGACCCAACCTTGACCGCCATCCTCAACCTGATCGAGCCTCCCAAGGCCGAACCCCTCAAGGCCGAGGCCACCAAGAAGGGCAAGTAGGTAGCTTAGCTACCTCCAGTCTGTAAAGGATGTGAGTCCGGATGTCGTCAGAACACATTGACTTCTCAGGGGTCCAGAGCTTCGACACGGTCGAGGTTGGGACGTGGGAGGCCCAGGTGACGGATCTGGAACTGAAGGACAGCAAGTCGTCCGAGTTCCAGTACCTGAACTGGAAGCTGACCCTCATAGACGGGCCCCAGGCCGGCCAGAACTGCTGGCTCATCACAAGCCTGTCACCCAAGGCACTGTTCCGCCTGAAGGAGTCGGCCATCGCGTGCGGCATCCCAGCCGACGACCTGGCCACCCAAGTCTCGCTCCCGACCCTGACGGCTGCCCTGTTGGGTGCGCGGTGCCGCGTCAAGATCGTGCACGAAGAGTACGAGGGGGAGGCCAAGGCGAAGGTCGACAAGCTCTTGACCTCGTCCGAGACCCAGCCCCGCAGTCTCTCTGGGCCGTCCAGCGCTGGTCGTGCCGGCAGGCGTGCTCCCCGCACTGCCTAGCACGGTCACCGAGGTGGGAGGGTCGTCGACTCGCCCTCCCACCTCACCTGACAAGGAGCACACAATGAAGATCGCGACCATTCCTCCAACGTCGCTCCTCCGCAAAGTCCCGCACGACGGCTATCACTTGATCCTGGCCAAGCAGGTCTTCACAATCCCTGAGTACCGGGACTTCTACAGTGAGCGTCTCGACGCCGGCGACTACGTGATCCTGGACAACAATGCGAGCGAGGAAGGCAAAAGCATCGCCCTCGACCAGCTCCTTCAAGCCGCCCGCTACCTGCTAAGCGGTTGTCAGGATGAGCAGACTGCAGCGGAGCGGCTTGAGCTCGTCCTCCCTGACGTCCCAGAAGACGGGATGGGGACTTTGGCGCAGTCGCTAATGGCTGTACAACCCATCCGCGCGATGCTTCCACACTGCCCACTCATGTTCGTCCCGCACGGCAAAACAACCGCAGAAGTGCGTCAGTGTGCAAGCCTCGCGGCGCAGCTGATCGGGAGGGACCTGAGCTGTATCGGGATCGGCCGCCGTACCTTCACCCCATACTTCAATCAGGTCCGGGAGTTCCCAGACACGCTCACCCACACTATGGCCGTCGTACACTGCATCACTGATGTCACGGACGTGTTCAAGACCCACCCGCTCCACTTGCTTGGCCTCCTGCTACCCCTTAGCCTCTACGATCAAGCCATCGGCTGGCTCCACCGCATCCGCGGACTCGACTCCGCGAAGTTCGTGACCTTTGCACTGGCCCAACGCAGTCTCGACGAACTAGGCGTCAGCCTACCACGCCACCCGAGGTACTTCTCAACCGCCTTTCCTTGGACGGCCGAGATCGAGAGGTGCTTCCTGGACAACGTCTCGCGCGGCCTCAACGCGTTCGAAATGGGTGCTGGCCGATGAGCTGTGAGCAGTGTCCCCTAAACGGGTGCATCAAAGTCCCACCACATGGGGCCGAAAGGCCGCAGTGGATCATCGTAGGGGAAGCCCCTGGGAAGGAGGAGGAGCGGGTTGGGAAGCCGTTCGTAGGCGTTTCAGGAAAGCTGTTGCGGGCGGTTCTGGACGCCCTGAAGGTCAAGAGCGAGACGTGTTGGTTCACGAACGCGTGTCTGTGTCGCCCACCCCGAACGGACGACAGCGACGAGAAGTTCCCTGTCGAAGCCATTGTCGCCTGTCGCGAACGGCTATGGGCTGAGCTGCAGGCAAGTCCAGCACCGCGCGTCATCGCTGTGGGGAAGGTTGCAGCACAAGCGTTGGTGCCGGAGTGGGTTCCAGGCGTTCCTGTCCCGGCGGATCGGCGTGCGCTGGCTCCCGCCTACGCAAATACGACTGTCCGAACCAGCTTCGACAGTACGGCCATTCGCGGACTTACGATCATGCACCAGTTCCTGGACAAGATCACGACCTTCACAGTCCACCCAGCCCACTGCCTCCGGAATCCCGATACGGCCCGCGACCTGCTCGATGACGTCAAGAAGGCCCAAACTCAGGTAACGCCACCGTCACACCCCAAACCCGGGAAGTGGCACGAGGCCTTGACGGCAGAGGAGACCGTCGCCGTCCTAGCGCAGTGGACGGAGGCCGCAACGCGGGTTGGGGCCAGTGGGTTGCGCTGGACCTGGAGACGACAGGCCTGGACTTCCAAGAGGACCGGGTCTTGGCAGTGGGCCTGTGTCGTGGTAAAGACTCCCTGGTCTTTGCCGGTCGCTTCCTGGAGTCCAGGAAGGTCGTCAATGCCTTGAGGAAGTTCCTCAACCACCGCTCCATCAAGGTCGCAGGACACAACATTCGCTTCGACGCCCAGTTCTTGCTGTACCGACACAAGATTGAGTTCGCGTGGGACTTCGACACGATGTTGGCCCACTACCTACTTGACGAGCGTCAGGGATCCCATTCCCTCAAGACGTTGGCCCGATACTACTTCAATGCCTCTAACTATGAGGCCGAAGTCAAGCCCTTCTTCAGGACCGGCCGCGAAGCCCCCCCGTTCGAGATTCTGCTCCCGTACCTCGTCCAGGACATCACATACACCCACGCCCTGATCGCCATCCTCGAGCCTCAACTAGAAGAGCAGGGGCTCGGAGGCCTGTTCCGGACGTTGCTACTTCCAGCAGATCGGGCATTCCGAGACATCGAGATTAGTGGCGCAAGGATCGACCGGGCGTACTTGGCTGACCTACATACCCGCTTCTCTGCAGAGGCGGCGGACTTAGCCAAGCAGATGTCCGGGACCGCTATTGCTGTCGCAACGCACCTGACGACGCTGGCAGGTCAGGCAGACGACGAGGTCGTGAAGGCCGGCCTGCTCAAGCAGGCGAAGCCGCTACTGAACTTCTCCCCCAACTCGCCTCAACAAGTCGCGACTATTCTGTACGACTACCTTGGTCTCAAGGTTCCCCGAGGCTTCAAGAAACGCTGTACTGACAAAGAGGTCCTGGAGAAGCTACCAGGTCACCCCTTCGTCGAACTCCTACAGCGGTACCGCAAGTGCGTCAAGGTAGATGGGACGTATGCAGTTGGGCTACTGGACCGCGCAGACAAAGACGACCGCCTCCACCCAAGCTTCCTCCTCCACGGAACCGTTACTGGCCGCTTGTCCTGTCAAAACCCTAGCCTCCAGACTATCCCCCACGTGGACGGCCCAATCGTCCGGAACGCCTTCGTCGCCGCGCCGGGCCACTTCCTGTTCGAGGCCGACTACAGTCAAGTGGAACTACGGGTAGCGTCGTTCCTGGCTGCCGACGAGGCCCTACGAGACGCGTTCTTGAGTGGACACGACTTCCATCGCACCGTGGCGGCCGAAGCCATTTTCCACATCCCCGTCGAGGAAGTGACCAAAGAACAGCGGTACAAGGCCAAGTTCGTCAACTTTGGGATCGCGTACGGGCGGAAGGCGAAGTCCCTGGCTGAGGGGGAACTACAATGCTCCGTCTCAGAAGCACAGCAGTACATCGACGCCTGGTTCGCCTTGTACCACCGCTTCAAGGCGTGGAGTGACCTGCAGACACGACTTGCTCAACAGCGCGGCTACGTCTTGTCAGCATTTGGCCGTAGACGCCGGTTCCCCCTCATCACAGCCCAATCCCTTCACGACGTCGCCAATCAGGCCACCAACGCCCCAATCCAGTCTACGGCCTCCGACCTCTGTCTATCGTCGCTAGTCCGGATCCACAACCGCTTGTGGCCTGCGGCGAAACTAGTCTCGTCGATCCACGACGCGGTCTTGGGAGAGGCTGCCGTCAAGGACGCCGAGACCACGATCCTGTCTGTCTTCGAGATCATGCACGACGTCCCACCAGCGTTTGGAGACTGGCTTCCGTTCCCAATCGGGATCAAGGTTGGGACGCGGTGGGGCGAGCTAGAAGAGTTCGACAATGCTGCGGAGGCGATTGCCTACGTCTCTCAGTTGGGAGCAAGTTGAGATGTCGAAGCGGGCCAAAGCGGTAGGTGCGACGTGTCAAGTGTGTGGGGGACCTTTGTTGTTGACGGCGTTTCAGGACGTGCAGACGAACACCTGTCGAGGGTGTCGGCGCCAGCTGTCCCTTCCGAAGGCGATCGCCGACTACGCCCAGACCCTCCTGCTGACCGACCAGAGTCGGTTTCTCGGCCTTTGGCGCGAGCAGGACGGGTTCTTGAGTGCGGAGCGGACTAAATGGCTGCCAGGAGCCCCTACCCTGCTTCCTATCCTACACAAGAAGATCGAGGCCGGCTTCCTTGAGCACTGGAACAGCCCAACCGTCTTCCCAGCGTGTGGGCTGGGTGGTGGGGTCCACAAGCTGCTCGAGGAGCTACTTGACGCGATTGCCTACGTCCTCCTCATCTTTTGGTACTTCCCAGACCAACTCTCGCTCCGGCAGATCCAGCACCTCAAGCGCATCGCCCGGCAGTGTGCGTCAGGGGCTATGGCCCTGATCGACTACTTCGATCCGGAAGGGTAGTTGGGGCGTCGTGTCCTTGTACCCTTACCAGAAAAAGGGCGTCACGTTCCTCGTCCAGACTCGGCGGGCCCTTCTAGCCGACGATATGGGCCTCGGCAAAACCCTCCAGGCCATCTTCGCCGCCCACCGGTTTTGGAAGGTCCATGGTCACACCGTGTTGGTACTTTGTCCCAAGACGGTCCTCTCAGTTTGGAAAGACGAACTAACGAAGTGGTGGCCAGATGCAACAGTCACTGTCGTCTCTGGGAATGCCCAGAAGCGCCGACAGGCGTGGGAGGTCGGCTTCGAGTCCGATTGGACGCTCTGCAACTACGAAGCGTTTCGCATCGACGCCCTCAGCCTACCGCGTCGACCTTGGCAGACCATCGTCTGTGACGAGGCCCATCGCCTCAAGAACCGCGGCTCCAAAATCTTCAAGGTCGTCCGTTCCGTCGCTAGGTGGGCGCAGCAGCTCTTCCTCCTTACCGGAACGCCGATCCCAAACCACCCAACCGACATTTGGGCGTCCTTGCACTTGGTGGACCCAAAACGGTTCTCCAGCTACTGGAAGTTCGTCGACCAGTTTTGCAAGCGGACCTGGAATGGGTTCACGTGGGAACTTAGCGACGTCAAGCCGGCGATGCGGGAAGAGTTCTCAGAGACCATTGCCTCACGGGTCTTGCGAAGGACGACAGACCAAGTCGGCCTAGACCTTCCAGAGCTAACGGCCCAACGCTGGTGGGTCGACTTGTCCCCCGCGGAGTGGAAGGCCTACAAACAGCTCCGCGACGAGTACTGGCTCCAGCTCCCCGATGGGGGCTTGATCTGGTCCTCGACGACTGTGGGGAATCTGACGAGGCTTAGGCTCGCCACGTTTGGGCCGACCGTCCTCCGTGAGAACGCTCAGTCGGACGAGCCGCTCAACTGTACTAAGGCAGAGGTCTTGTCTGAGATTGCGGAAGGGGTCGCCCACAACCGGCCAGTTGTTGTGTTCTGCGACTTCAAGTTGGTCCTGCGGGGTATCCGGGCTCGGCTTGAACAGGTCCTCGGCCGAGAGTGTGCTCTGTTTACGGGAGACGTCAAGCAGGCGGACCGAGAAGACATAGTCCGAGACTTCCAGCGGGGCCGCTATCCTTTTCTATTAGCCACGCCTCAGACGGGCGGCCTGGGGATTACTCTTACTGCCAGTTCGCTCTGTGTGTTCTTGTCACTCGACTGGATACCGGCAACCCGAGACCAAGCACGGAAGCGCCTCCACCGCATCGGACAGACGTGGCCCGTTCTGTCAATCGAGGTCTGTGCCCGGAACACAGTCGACAGTAAGATCCAGGCGCTGCTAGAGCGCAAAGAGTTCTCGACGGAGCTGGCCTTGGCTCATGCAACCTGGACTCCCGAAGTGGTGCGGTGGCTCTTCGACGAAGCCGACACGCCCCTCCCCAAACTAGGGACGGCCACAACCGACTTGTACCGGGAACCCTCACGTATAGACAGCTAACCCCAGCTCTAACAAGCTAAGAATCGGGAGTATTGACCTGAGCTGTTTCCGGGGTTCGGCCCACCCAAAAAAAGTTTGCAAGTCGAGGGAAAAGGGCTGGACATCTAGATCTAGAGCCCCTATACTAATAGCAATGATGAAGGGAGTGCGGACCAAATCCTCTTAGAGGAAACCGCCCCCCGACTTGAGAGATAGGGGTTGTCGAGAACAGGATGCGGTCGACGCTCTGGTCGCCCGCAAACGCGCTAGGGAGGGATTGAAGTGGCGAAAGCAACCAAGCAACACTTGATCCGCAGAGTGGCGGCGTACGCCAAGGCGTACGCCGAGCTCGAAAAAGAGGCCGAAGCTCTCGTGACCAGCTTCGGCGCGAGGGGCATGACGTCAATGGCCACGGCCAATGGCGACGTGTACCTGGACGGGGGGCGGCTACGGGTGATCGCGCCGAGCGAGTAGGGAAAGGCGCGGCCCCGATGCCTATAGCAATGATGAAGGGAGTGCGGACCAAATCCTCTTAGAGGAAACCGCCCCCCGACTTGAGAGATAGAGGTGTGAACCCATGGCCAGCTACACATCAACGACCAACGTGCAAGTGACCGAGACTGCTGCAGACGCCAAGGCTGTGGACGTGCAGGTGACGGCTGACCCGATCGGTGAT